>OBUZ01000061.1_pt1 | contig 123165 bp, 149 predicted proteins | sample 1494961 | NCBI WGS metagenome assembly OBUZ01 (sample SAMEA2579939, study PRJEB22360) | human gut metagenome | biome: human gut; feature: human-associated habitat; material: faeces | place: Denmark | collected 2008/2010
GCCATAAGGATGGTTGAATGTAAGGGTGTGGGCTATTTATTTGCCATTCATCACATGACTGAAGTCACATGAATTCTGGCCTAAATGTTAAAAACTGATATCCGATTTTTCCAATTTACATATCGTTTTAAAACAGTGATTGTTCCAGCTTTTTCAGTTCAAGCACCTGTTCCCAAGCCCATGTTACGGAGGCAGATAATGATGCTCCGGGCCCTTCATTTAAAGCTAACACAAATTCGAAGAGTGTGTTGAAATCATCCGTATTGAATGATAAATCTTTCATCATCATCTCATCTATTTCGTTCATTTGTTTTACTGCAGTCTCTACAGCTTCCTTACCGAAAACCCCTCTTTTGTTGATAGAAACAGTTAATTTCTTTACCATATTCAAATTTAAACACATATCATTCTTCCTCTCTTAAAAGATATATTATCCGTTCTTTTTTTTCATCCTCCAGCGATATCTCATTGGCACGGCAGATATTTAGTAAAAGTTCCTCATCATCTTTTTCTACATCCTTTTCCAGAAAACCAATTCCCATAAAAGATTGATTCAGCTTTTTTATTTCAATGATTTTCTTTACAAATGAAGCTGGTTCTATTTCTCCCTTGTTATAGTCATTCACAAATTTTGTTTTTTCAAGATCAATTTTTTCTCGCTTTTTCATGTCAACTCACTTTTTTGTTTTATATGATACCACACCTAATGATTGTTTACAAGGACAACCACAAAAGCGGAATCAGAATTACTAGACATAGGATTCACAGTCATGAATTAGCTCCTTCAAGGTATCATCAGAATTTACCCTTATTCTTGCTAATCTGATTCCTGATATCTTCTTTCTTAATGTCTCCAAATCATTTAGTATCCCCTCATTAACATCAATTATTTCCACATATGATTTTTTTAACGTCTCTATATCATCCGTGGAAGGATAAAGAAGTTCCATTTCATCCATATACGCAATGTTCCTACTGATATTTGACACTGCCTGGTTGACTGAGTCGGCAAACTTATGATAAGTTATGCTTCCTCGTCCAAAAACAGCCTTTAACAAATCTTCAATTTGTGTCTTAATATTTTCCGAACCACACCCCTGTTCCTTTATTTTTTCCCTATATTGTTTTAAAATATCTTTCTTTGCGTCCTCTGGTGGTTGTGGTTCCCGGTTCTGTAATCCATTTTCATCTAGGAATTCCTGGAAACCGTTTAGGCTATTCATCATCGAAGATGGGATTTCCACTTTATGGATAACATTCGGTTGATATGCATATCTAGGGACATACCAGGCTTTAAACCAAGCATCTGGATTGATGTCTTCCTTCTTACAATTAGTTAAAAACCATTCAGCATATGAAGTTTTACATGTAACACTGTCTTCTTTATTTAATTTGCATTCATTTATGATATTCATTTTCTCGCATGGCGATGCATTGTTTAAAAATTCCATCATTACCTCATACTTTAACTCATATCCCAAGAATGCATTCTTCAATGTTTCTACTTGGCTTTCTTTAATCTTTTCTGCAGGGATATAACGCCGAATTGTTTTTTTTAGGATATATGGATCAATTGCATATTCTCTGGTTGCAATTAGGCCTGGGCGGTTTTCTATTTTATTTGCTCCGAATAGCTTACTCATCATACCATTATTATTTATTGTCGAAATCTCTTCTACATAGAAATCTATACTCACTTTAATAGGTTCCATAATTCTTTCACTCCTAACTTATTTTAATAATAGTATGTATGGCTTTGTTAATAAGGATATATAATAAAAAAAAGACCAATACGCACTTATTTCTCGCATCGGCCTTTCTTGTGTCAGACACCATGGTAACAAATGGACCAGGGGGGACTCGAACCCTCGACCGTCCGGTTATGAGCCGGATGCTCTAACCAACTGAGCTACTGGTCCTATCTCTATCTGTCTTTAATTACAATAATAATATGGTAAAAAACAAATCACAATAAATGAAAAAACAGAGATTTCCTCTGTTTAATTTATATACGTGGTTAATTTTACGTTGTCACGCATTTTTCTTAGCATCAAATCCTTTCTTCTCTTTACACTTTGCCTTGTTATATTTAATTCCCTCCCAATCTGTGCACAGTTTTTTCCTTTTCGAAATAGTCAACCATAATTTTATGGTTGCTGCTACCAAAGGACTGCAAGGTGCGTTTCAAAACTTTTTTTAGTTCCTTTTTCATGATGACGCGTTCCGGATTCACCGAATAAATGGCATGAACTCCCTGTCCATTTGAGGAATTCGTCAATAATACTTTGTGGGCTCGGAAACAGTTTTGCATATCCTTATCACTGTAGCCCAAAATTTTCTGTATTTCACGTTCACTGTACAATGATTTTTCCTTCAACGTCTTATATTTTAGAGTCTTATAATAAATATCGCCTGGAATATTGACGTTCCTGTTTTTTCTCATGAAGCGCCTGATTTCTGCATCAATCCAATAGACACAGTAAGAAATGCATTCCCCTTTGTCAGCATTGAACCGATCCAACCCTTCGATAAAACCTATTGCGCCAGCCTGGTATAAATCCATATACAAATCCTTGTTTTTGTAAGCATCAGGATAGAACTTTTTTATACGGCTATGTACCAATGGCAGATTCTTCATAAGATATTCATTCCTGTTAAAAACATCCATTTTCTTTATCCTCCGTTTTTCAATCATATAGTGAATATGTTTTATTAAATGAGGACATAAAAAAAGGAGACGCCTCTCCTTTTCTAAAGTTCGATGTCTATGGAACGTAGGACCTCATCTAGTTTTTTCTGATAATAAGAACTGACATTCATGGTCGCAATTTTTGCTTCATTCAGGAATGACAGTGTTAACATATCTGAAATACCGATACCGGACTCATGACCAATTGTCCGCGCCATGTCTGGATTTTGAAGCAAGGCTTTTTCCAATTTATGTAAATTTTTGAAAGCGTTGTTCAGCTGGTTTATGCTCTCTCTTAAATCTACTCCATTCATATGAACCTCCATGATTATCTTTGATGTGTTTATTATGTTGATATAACAGATGCGATAATTCTTTCTTACTTTGCAAACAAAAAGCACCCATCAGACGGTTGATAGGTGCACTTTTCATTTTATTCCAATTTTAAGTCTTCAATGATTAGTTTTAATTTGTGTACGTTGCTTTTGAATTGAGGAAGAAATGGCTGTTTGATGTCATATTCGAGGTATAAGTATGACTTCATTGTATAATAAAGGTTGTTGATTGTCCTCCGTGTCAGTTTCTCCTTATATTCAATCATGAAACCACCCAGGAAAAGAAGGATATCTTGATATAAGAAAAAAAATTCATCATCATTCTCATATCCGAATTTTGTGATCCATTCCCTGACGGTGTATGTTTCCTGTCCATTTCCGCAATGGGTTGCCTGTATGATATATTCAACTTTCATTTTTTCGAGTGATATCAGCCTGCCTAAGGGATATATTGCACACATAACGGGTTTGGCCTTATGGATGATGCATTTCTTTTCCCGAAGGAATGGGCATGCTTCATCTTGACCAACCGGTTTTATATAGACATATGGTAACTTGGACGTATTTCTTGTGTCCATATTACAATATCGTTCTATTATCTCAATCGGTCTGCGTTGAAAGTACTGTGCAATCCTAAAAATGTCTTCAGGGTTTAGGATAATATCTGTGCGGTGTTTACAGCATCGTCCGCATTTTTTACAACCAAATGTAAAGGTTGCATCAAGGCCACATGCACTCTTCATTATTTTTTTTACTGTATCATCTAACATGCCGTTCCTCCATATATGAATACCATTGTCAGTAACAAATACCTCCTTTCTATTTTACATATATTATAATCGTGAAAGTGGTTGATGTAAGGGAAAAAGCAGCCTTCAGCTGCTTTTTTCTACATAATCGAACTCAGTTAATTTTTCCCTTATGTCGTTTTTTATGGAAGCGGTTCTTTTCCGGTATGCATCTAATCCAAGACGACACCTCTTTTGTTTCAACAAATCTTTCTCATAATAATCCAGGTTCCACTTTATATGGTTTTTGTACTCCTCTTCCCTCTTTTCATAAACTTCTTGTACTTTACTTTTCTTAACCGTAATCCAGAAAGCTGCATCACTGATAAAAGTAAAGAGATGTTTTTTTCGTTTATATGAAATGTATATCAGCTGCAGGCGGTCCTTCGCTGACATTTTGATGTGATCATGGATTTTTTTCCAGTATTCATCACGTGGAAAGGGCTCAGTTGAAGGTTTTTCGATGAATCTGGAAGCTAAATTCTCATAACCTTTTAAATCATGATCATCAAAACGGAAAGATGAGTCATATAAATCAATTGTACAGATATGGTTCCTGGACTGCAAACCTCCTTCGTCTTCAGAAAGATTCATTCCTCTGGTATACAGGTTGATATCAGTTAATCCATCAATAACTATGGATATGTCAGGATTTTCAAAAAAATCTTCCATGCATTTCTTAATCCAATCTGAAACGTTTAGCCCATTGATATCATTAATCCTATAATATAGATTGATTAAATCCGTCCGGTCTATTTTATCCTTTCCACGAAACAATGCATTAAATAGTATCTTCGGATTCTTTCTTGTCTGGTCCAATAAGTCCAAATATTCTTTTGCTTCTTCTATCCTCATCCTTCTGCTCCTTCTTACATGGTTCTTTTTTCACTTGCCTTAATTGCCTGTTGATGAAACTGACATTCTATTTTACTGCAGTTGACGCATCTGTATGCGGAGCGTTCATAATCCTTACAGTCAAAAGCTGGCATTGTATCATCCTCACTTACCATAAAGGACACAAGTCCGAGTCCCCCTATCATGATAGCCATTACAATAAATTCAAACATATTATCTTCCTCCATTCATCATTATTATATTTATTATGGGTACATTCGCTCTAAAACAAATCTTATTGTACCAACGACCAACATAATAAGATTGTTAAACAAATCATAATGAGGTGCAAAATGGAGCCAGAAATAAAAATTGTTTTCCAACCTATTTTTTCTGCAGACACGATGGAAATATATGCGTATGAGGAACTGATGCGATTTCCAAATGATACCATTGATAATGTAATAAGTAATTGCATGCATTACACTGATTTTTATACAATCGAACGGCTGACTTTTTTTAAGACACTGGCCGAATATGAATCCCGTAATTATCAGGAAAAGTTATTCATTAATTCCTTTCCTAACGTGGCACTATCAAAAAACGATATGAAGACTATTGGTATGAAACATTCTGAATCACTGGCAAATACCGTGATTGAAATTGTTGAACATCCAAAACTGAATCAATTGAAGCACAACAAAAAAAAGAAACTTGCACGAAGACACGATTTACATTTTGCAATTGATGATTACGGCTCAGAGTATAACACATATGAAAATCTTCTAATCATAAAGCCTACTTATCTTAAGATTGACCGAAGTATCATAACCGGTATTGATGAAAATCCCGAAAAGCAGAAAATACTGAACGAAATCATACGTATTGCAGATACACATGACTGCTACACCATCGCTGAAGGAATTGAAACAGAAGGAGAATTGGAATTTTTAAAAAGAACACATGTCAATTATTTTCAGGGCTTCCTATTAGGAAGACCAAACTAAAAAGGGAGTTGTCTCCCTTTTTTCGTTTAGTCAATGTCCGTTTCTGTTTCCATGATACGTCAGAAGCTTTTTAATCCATTTCATACCACGATCTAAGAAATCATGAGATCTGTATTTCCTGCACGTTCCTTTATATCCCTTACATACATAATTATCACACTGTTTACACATTTTTCTATCATTCATACACTTTCTCCCTTTTTCTTTATTTTGCTTTAATATGTCCTTTTTTCATTTGTGTAAATTCTTGTTTCCTTCCATATTTATACATACTAATGATAACCAATGGTAAATGGAGTTGGTAATAACAAAAATGGAGGAAACTTTATGGTAATAAAAGAGGAAAGAAAAAATTTATTTGAGGTTCCACAGGGTTATTATATTGCAGCATGTATTACTGGTGATTATTCACTTGGTGCAGGTGTCGCCAAACAGCTTGATGAACATTATAACATGAAAGAAAAACTGCATCATTTCTTTCCTATCCCTTCAGGTGAACGTGCCTGGTATGTAGGGAACGCATTGCTAATTGATAACGTGTTTAATCTTGTTGATAAGGAAACACGCTATGATAAGGTCCAAGAAGACAATTTGTATAATGCACTTATTGATATGTATGTGCAAATAGACGAAAAGAAGGTACATAAGTTGGCAATCCCACGTCTTGGATGCGGATGTGATGGGCTTGAATGGGAAGATGTTCTGGAGATGATTGAAGAAGTATTTGATGATGTCGATATTGAAATCCTCGTCTGTGTACTATAGGGGGGGGGATTGACATGGCAGACATCAAACCTCGTTACTTAGTTATGGTTACAAAGAACAACAATAACAAGTACTATAAACAAATTCCAAAAGGCGATGTATGGATAGCTGAATATGGACGTGTTGGAAATGCACCACAAACGAGGCAATATTCGATGAGTGTCTGGGATAAAAAATACAGAGAAAAAATAAGCAAAGGATATGTGGATCAATCTGATTTAGCCGAAGATTTAATGCAGGTCATGAAATCAAAAGAGGATTCTCCTTATCGTAAGATAGAAAATCAGGTAATTGCAGAGATTGTACAGCGTCTTCAGGACATGGCCGCACAGGCAGTCCATGATAATTATACGATATCCAGTAATAAGGTTACACAGGCTATGATTGATGAGGCCCAGGATATCCTGGCGAAACTTGTTTCCATCAAAAAGCTTAACGCTTTTAACGACCTCTTACTCGAGTTGTTTACTGTCATTCCACGGAAGATGTCAGATGTTTCAGCAAATCTGGCTTCTTCTACTAAGGATTTTCCTGAGATTATTCAAAAAGAACAGGACCTTTTAGATGTCATGAAAGGGCAGGTCATCCAAAAAGCGGTAGATGAGGATATTGATGTAACAAATACGGAATCAGATGCAGAAAAGTCAATGACCATTTTGGAAGCTATGGGTCTTGAATTTGAGGAATGTGATAATAACGACATCATTAAGATTAAGAGTGCGCTTGGCTCATGCGCAGACCAATTCCACAAGGCCTGGCGTGTAAAGAACCTAAAGACGCAGAAAAGATTTGACGAATTCATCAAAAAGGAAAAGATTGAGAAAACAAAACTGCTATGGCATGGCAGCCGGAACGAAAACTGGTGGTCAATCATAAATACAGGGTTGGTACTTAGACCAACCAACGCAATCATCAATGGAAAGATGTTTGGGTATGGAATCTATTACGCCCCCAAAGCCCGGAAATCCATGGGATATACTTCTCTTCATGGTTCTTACTGGGCAGGCGGAAGTAAAGACAGTGGTTTTATGGCCTTAATGGAAGTTGGATACGGAAAACCATATGATGTCTATAGCTTTGATAGCAAGTACTACAATTTTAATTATGAAAATTTACAGAAGGCCTGTCCTGGGGCCAACTGTTTACATGCGCATGAAGGATCCATGTTAAGGAACGATGAAATCATCGTATACAAGGAGGATCAATGCACGATAAAATATCTTGTTGAATTACGATAAAAAGAGCCTGTTCGGCTCTTTTTTTTACCAGGTTTTTGCACACATGTGATTAAGCATCCACTCCAGGCATTCTCTTTCAGTTACTAATTGAATGTCGAACGCTTCAGGCAGGAATGGAGCTGTCTGCATTGAATCAATTTCATATAAGTATCCATCAACAACCATTTCATTGAGATACCCAAGAATCTTTTCATCTACATTTTCATATAATTCTTCTGCATAGTCCAACAGGCATTCTTCATATGGTTCTGTAAGTTCTGTCCTGAACAATACATTAGGTGCTTCCAAATACCAGTTCATAGGTGTGCCATTTTCATCAGTGGTCCAATTCTCATATACACTGAACCAAATAGATTCCTCTTTATTATTGCCATATGTAACAATGGCATAGGTTCCCTCTTTTGGGCAATTTGCTTCTAAAAACTTTTGTAATTCCTTCTTACTATTAATTCTCATATTTTCTCCTTTCCATTACTATTCATCCTTGATATATTTTCCCGTACAATATTATTTTTATCGTTTTGGGATCCTGCTATATCATGAAGATCTCCTTCAGCTAAATAGAAAAAGTAGCTGATTCACTGTTAAGACGATTGCTGCAAAGTATTATAAAAATATCTCCTTCTGACAATGATTATGTTCACATTAATTATGCAATGTTTTTTATGTAAAAAAGAGCCATATGGCTCTTTGATTTTATAGATAATTTATTTTTCCTTCACTGAACCAATCTATAATGGAAGTTTCATTATGTACAGGGATACATTTTACGTGCTCCATTCCCCTAATTTGTTGCGCAGCTATACATGGATACCAGTTGGAAGTCTTGAATTCATATTCGATTCCTTTCTCCACCTTATAAAAGACTACAATTTCTTTTCCGTGGAAAGCTGCATATATAAGTTCTGTGATGCTTCCCGGACTTAACGTTTCATCCATGTAAGCTACAAACACATCACAATGGTCAATGATTTCATTTTCAGTTCTTACTACTTCCTCGCATATGGTAGAAGTAAGCCCTCCATCACTTGCTTTTTCATTGTAAAATGGTCCAATGTACTGGCAGGAAGGCTTTCCATCTGATCTATATATGAATGATTCATTGTTATAATCCATAAAAAGTGATTCCTTTTGTAATAGATTTGTCCTGAAATCATCATTCAAATCGAGTGTTCCATCCTCCAAGTATCTCTTTTTGAATCTGGAAGCAATATAGACTTTTGGGACAAATTCCATCTGGACCTCATCCAGCTTATAAGTAATGAATCGATTTCCATAATAAACCAGGTCATATAATCCATATTCAGATGATTTCCAGGAAAAATATATCTCATGGTTCCCATCCAATTCCCATGAAAAAGTATCAAATACTTCTCCACGATAAGAAAAATGTGCATCCAGTTTTTCTTTTATCCTTAACCTGTCTGCTTTTGGGATGGCATGTTTTATGATCCACTCAGAATATTTATTATCCACTAATCCTGTTTTTGTATTTACATTCAATAATTTAAGTCCAACCGTTTGTATATTGGGATATTTCCGAATAAATTCCTTAATCTCATCCAGGAATGTGTCATAGTTATTTTTCAACAACACATAATTCAACCGGACTTTTGCCTGTTTAAAGGATTCTGATTCAAAGTAATTATGGTCATATCCAAGAACCCTTCTATCTGCCTCATTATCAATGCTGGTAGTGGTTACTTCAAAAAACCAGCCATGTGATTGAAAGAGTTTATATTTATCCTCTTCTCTTTTTCGGAATATGTTCCCTGATGTCAGTACCCTTTTTATTGGGATATCATAATCATCAAACATTTCTACCAGTTCTTTCAGTTTGTGATAGCTGTGTAATGTTGGTTCTCCGTTCCCTCCAATTGTTACATACCGGAACTGAAATCCGAGCTTCTTCATCTGACCAACATAAAGAGACAATTGATATAGATCATCAATCACACATGGCCATTCCGTTATTTTTGCTGTACAGTATGGACATTTTTTATCACACGAAAAATCGCTTAATATGATTTCCAGTTCCTTAAACATGGTAGTTGCCATTAATTTTCCTCCTTAATCCCTGATGATCATTGCTTCACGGCCAGGTCCAACCCCAATGAATTTCGCAGGCAGCCCTGTATAATTTTCTATGAAGCTTATATATGTTTTTGCATTCTCTGGTAATGCCTCATAATCCCGGCATTTGGAAATATCACCAAAATTCCCATGAAATTGTTTATATACAGGTTTGGATTTCTTTAAATATTCAACGTTTGTATTGAAATCATGACATTCTGTTCCATCTACCAGATAGGAGGTACACACTTTTACTTCATTTAGTTTTCCGATGGTATCAAGATGATTAATCGCCAAGTGTGTAAGTCCATTGATTCTCTTTGCATACATTAATGCCGGCAGGTCAAGCCATCCACATCTTCTCGGCCGCCCTGTTGTTGTTCCATACTCATGACCCAATTCTCTTATTTTATTCCCGATATCATCTGAAAGCTCCGTAACATATGGACCTTCTCCAACCCGGCTTGAATATGCCTTGATTACACCATACACATCTCCAATATCCATGTGGCTGATTCCGCTTCCGGTTATGATTCCTCCGATGGTTGGGTTTGATGAGGTGACAAAGGGATAGGAACCAAAGTCGATGTCCAACAGTGTAGCTTGTGCTCCCTCTGCTATGATTGCCTTGTCAGCACAAAGAGCTGTATGGAGATAGGTTATTGTATCGCACACATATGGTTTGAGTTCCATTGCATACGCCATAAAGTCATCATAAACAGATTCAAAGTTTAAGACGGATGCAATTTTTTCTTTATCAAGCTCGTAAAATTCAAGTAGTTCTCTTTTTATGTTTACCAGTTCTTCTAATCTTTCTTTAAAATCTTCCTTATACAAATCTTCCATTCGTAAACCACATCTTTCAAATTTGTCGCAGTAACCCGGTCCAATCCCCTTCCCGGTTGTCCCGATCTTATTCAAACGTTTTGACTCAAGTGCCACATCCAGCAATGGATGATATGGAAGAATTATGTGGGCTTTATCGCTTATCTTCAAACTGCTGCTAACATCATATCCATGGGATTTTAAATTATTAATTTCATCCAACAGGACTTTAGGGTTTATGACTACTCCATTCCCGATTACTCCCACGGTATTCCCTGAAAGAATTCCTGATGGGATTAAATGCATTGCATATTTTACTCCATCCACCACGATTGTGTGTCCAGCATTATCTCCACCGGTTGCCCTGATTGCAATATCAGCATGTTCAGCTAAATAATCAATGATTTTCCCTTTTCCTTCATCACCATAGAAACACCCTAAAACTACATCTACTTTTGACATATTTCATTCTCCTTCTATTCCGTTTTTGTTTTACAGGCACTATTGGCCTGGTTAATAAAGTTATCTGCATATTCTTGGATCTGAATTAAGAGTTTATCCCCGGTTTCGCTGCTTTCATATTTTGAATACAGATGGATTAATCTTATGAATTCATCATCATATAGAAATTGATTCAATCTATTTACTGAGTAGCTTGATACATATACCATGTAGATACTGTTTACTATCATCCATTGACTAATTCCATGATCCATGATAAAACTTAGCAGATATCCTGTTCCTGTTTCAGGAAGAGGGATTCTGCATTTTATAAATCTTCGGAACTGATAAATCACTTCTGGATACCAATGATGTTTAAGGATTTCTTCAGCCATCCCATAGTAAGTGCTGATATGGTCAGGATCATACTCGATGCAATCTTCTAAAAAGCGTCTTAACTCATTCATTTCCTCTTTTGATAGCACATCATATTCCAGGAATAAATCATATGGGGTATTATGTGTCATACATTTGATGACCTGTTCCAGGAAATCTGCATCATAGGATGGATTAATTCTGTTTAGGAACAGATAAAAATCCTCTTCCTTGTTGTTTTTCCTAAAGTAGTCATATAGGAATAATAATTGGTGAATCTGTAATGGAATATATCCCTTTTTTATCAAATCATCATATAGATCATATTTTGACACAATCTTTTTCCCCTTTTCTTTTATTTGCTTCCTTTGTCCAGGTAAATATGCTTCCAATTGCCAATCCCACCCATATAATATTTAATAACATGAGCCAAAATCCATGTTCTGGGAGGCTATAGTAAATGTAAGCCATCAAGATATCATCAATCAGCCAGACATACCATGCTTCAACCCGTTTTAAGGCCATCATGAGTGTTGCGGTAAAACCCATGCCAGTCGTAATTGCATCCAGAAACGGAGACGGATCATCGGTTTTAACAAGCCACACAAAGGTCGTGGCGGAAATGATAAGGAACATTACAGTGTAAATGATTCTTTCCTTGTTTGAACAAAAGCGGATGTGATTGCCATCTTTAAAAAACTTTCCTGCTATTTTTTCTGAATACCATGTACATAAACCAATCAATCCAAATAGGATATATATACTGTTTTCCATTACATCTCCGTATAATTTAACACGGAACGAAAATAATGTTAGAGCGCCTATATTCAGCATATAGAAAATCCAGTTTTCCTTTTTATTGAACATAATCAGGATACTTTGAATCAGGCCGCATATTGCAGTGAATAATTCTAGCATCTTATTTCTCCCTTCTTGTTTTATTGAGACATTATAATTATGTATGAATAAATATTTTTCAGTAAAAAAAAGAGCCCATTGGCTCTAAAGTAGTCTTGTATATAATTTCATTGTTGTTTTTCCGTATTTCCTTTGATCCGCCAGGCTCCATCCAGATATACCATCACAGTCCGGCCGCTTATGGGGTGTTATAATAATAAGCTTTCTTGCTATCATACCTAACTGCCAAAGCAATACTGGGAGCATGGATTCTTCACATAAATGCAAGGCATAACTGCAGATAATCGTATCACACTGATTACATTGTTTTGATAATTTACCAATCACAATGTCCCTAAAGGATAAATGGTACACTGTATTTCCTGTTTCCCTTCTGTATAAGTCATATGTATAAGGATCTACCCCGATGACCTCGCCACAGGTAATATTTTTTGATACTTCTCCTGACCCACAGCATAAGTCTATCATTTTGTTTCCCAGATTCCAATTACATTGTGCATATTCCATTAGATATTTAATGGATTCATAATGAGGATTTTGGTAGGTGTCCCTATTTTCCTGATAGAAGCCATCAATGCCCAGGGACTCATATCCTTTCCTAACATTCATAATCACACCTTCCTTCTTGTATATAAAAAGTATGCCATGAATGAGTATGGCTTAAATTCGAATTCTTTGATAATTTTTCGATTTACCGAATGAATAAAAACAACATATTAAATGTGAAAAAGATATTTCGAGATTAAAAGGAGATAATAATATGAGATGGCCACAGATAACAATGATTGTCATTATGGCAATCAGCCTTGGGATTAATTTAGCTAATGACGGAAAAACAAAAGTAGAATCTTACAATTTTGGCATGACACTAATCGGCACCATTATTCAGGTATTTATTTTAAAGGCAGGCGGATTTTTCTAAAAGTGGAGCAATCCACTTTTTTTATTGCAAAAAAACAGCCATTTAGGCTGTTTCTACTCTAATATCATTCCATAGAATTGGTTTTCTGGCCTGTTGTCTGTCCATGTTGTAAATGGTAACTGATATCCTAAGTGCTGCAATCTTTTGCAAAATTCGTAATCACAGGTTTCCGGATAAAGACGTTTATCGGGAATATAATCCTTATTGCTGGTTACGTTTATTTCTTCGAGACCAACTGCTTTCGGATGTTCGAGCCCCGCTGAATAATCGACATCATAGATAACAACATGAATTGAAATATCCTTTATATATACATGAAAGGTTCTCCTGTCACAGGTATATCCATATAGTAGGGTACGATCCTTTTTTCTGGTAAGGGTATCTCCACTTATAATAGGTTCCGGAAGATCTTTCATTTTTTTTAATTGCTCAAATTCGGTTTTATTCATCGATTCCTCCTATTCCTAAATTGATTGGGACTGTTTTTCCGTTCTTTAGTTTAAGCAAAACAGTTCCATCCTTGATTTCATAATCCAGCAGCTCGTATTGATACAGCTGCAGCTCTTTTGACTTGATGTTTTTTAGATACACCATATCAACCTTGACATGTCCTAAATAACGTTCTAATTCGTCCGTCGATTCCAGTTCTGAAAAACCGATTGTTTTCAGCGCAGAATAAAGCAGGCATATAAAAGATCTGTTTTCGAACCAGATCTGTTTGTATATGTCCTTAATGAACGAAAGAAAAATATTCTCATCATGATCCATTTTCATTGTCTTCCTCCTGTTTGTATGAACTCACGCACAATGCTTGACCTTGTGGCAGCGGTGGAACCGATTGCTCTCTGCCACCACTGCCGTTAAATTACTTTGACGTTTCATCCTGTCACCTAAGAGGTGGGGGAATTCACGCATGTTTGGCTAAAACTAAATAAGAATGTCTTTTCTACATTCTTCAATACATTTTTCATACTTTTTGATACTTTCCTCAATCAGGGTATTGTATAATTCCTTACATTCCGCTTCCGTATCCGCATAATATCTTGAATAAAAATGAACATGTCTAGATGAGCGGGTTCCTTTTTTTGTTAACTGACAAAACTGGCGGTTATCGGATTCCATAATTCCATATACCGGTTTTGAATGCTTTTTCAAAGATTCCCCATCACGTTCATATGCGCAAGCCCATATTCTTTTACCATCCTCAATCCCATTGATTTCTTTCCATGTTCTATAAATCATATATCCACCTCTTATATTCATTTTACTTTCTCTTTTAATATGTACATAAAATACGTAAAATAAAAAGGGCTGATGCCCTTTTAAATCAGAATTTTGAAGGTATCGTCTGCTCGTCCATTCATTACATAATAGGCAGTTCCCTCATTTGTATTTATATAAATCTTGAGGTCCTGAATTTTTTCATCTGGATATTGTTTCTTGAATTCTTCTTCTGCTTTACGTTTCAAGTCCTCCACATCAATTTGGTTTCCATTTGCTTCAATGATGACAGCTTTGGTAACCTTTTGTTTTCGTTTAGGAGATAAAATTTTATCTGTTCCCGTCTCTTTTATTTTATTTTCTTTTGTTGCTAAGTTATCTTTTTTCAATGTTAACTCCTCCTTTTTCATTATTATGATATATCCTACTATTTTTTTCTATAAAAAAAGCCCAAAAGGGCTTTAAAAGTTTGAAAACTCCTGTATCTCTGTATTATAATTGATTACATAATCTTTTGAATCCCTGTATCCATACAGAAAACCCGTTCCAAGATTACGTTGGTATAGGCCACAGCTGAATAGAACATGTATCTCTATGATCGAAGTCCCTTTTTCTGTAACCATGACATCCATTGTATAACTTTTTGGATAATCTCTTTGCATGGAATATATAAGATTCGCCTTTTTAATCAGATTGCAATCAGGAAAGACACACGGATCCCCATTGTAGTTTGCAATACAATTAATTTCTCCATTAATGATATACACCCTGCTTTCAGATATAATATTGACCAGTTCTGACACCTGATATAGATGCTCCTTATTTAAATGCAACGATGTATCATAGGGTTTAGGATTATCAAAAATACCATCATACAGGAATCTTGACAATTCCCCAGCATAAGAAAAAACCTTTAACTGACTTACATCTTTTATAAAAAATTCACCTTCTGTAGGAATATCCTGGCCTTTAACAATTGAATATTTCCGTTTTAGGAATTCATCTGTCCTTAAGCATGGTGGAATCTCAACCGGGTTCATGTTCTTTATCCCCCAGTAAACGCGGAAATAATCCGTGACAAATTCAATTGTACCTAAAGGGATTCCTTCTTCAAGATCCTTCCTTTTGTCTGCTTGTAATAAATCACTAAGACATAAAGGAACGTATTTATGGGTGTACTTCTCCTGATCGATTATTGACTTCAATATCATGTTGTCCATATCATAAAAATCTTCTTTTTGTAATAGAAATAACAAATGGACCTCCTTTCCTGGCATTTGAAGAATGCTTAAATCCCCTTAAATATGTTTGAATTCATATTTCTCGCATATTTCTTTAAATTTTGCATCATCCAGCTTTGCTGGCATATCATTCAAGGTAAAAGGAATTGGGATATCTGTTACTATGGTTGCCAACATTTTTGAACATTTTGCAGCCTTTTCCCCTACCATATCATCCTCGGAATCTGAAGTAGCCGTAAGTGCATTGAGTGGCGAGCGCTTAATTCCCAGATACTCCTTCCATATATTCTGCAATTTCTTTAACTCTTTCTTATCATTATTACAGGCATGTATGGCTTCATAAATTCCTTCCACTGTTTCGTACTCTTCCAGTAATGGGACTGCTGCACTCGAAACTCCTTTTACTCCTGGGATATTGTCGGAAGTATCCCCTACAATGCCTTTGAGATCTGGGATCTGACACGGATATACCCCCTCCAGCTCCTTAACATACTTTTCCGTATATTCAAAGATTCGATAAGGAAGGTTTAAATCCTTTACATTGATGCCATCTGGCTCATAATATGTTTCATACATCTCTTTTGCCTTGTTTGCAGTCGCCTGCAGCATCCATACCGTGATATTATCATCTACAAGCTGCAGATAATCATGGTCCTTTGTTATAATGGAAACAGATATTTTGTCAGAAGCAAATTTCTTTGCAATGCTGCCGGCCCAGTCATCTGCTTCATATATCGTATCATATATTACCATAAAACCAAGCGCTTTTAAAATATTTTCCATTGTAAGGAACTGCTCAATTAATGGAGACGGACTTTTTCCTCTTGTTCCTTTATATTCCGGATATATTTTTGCTCTGAATGTTTTTCTTGTCTGATCAAAACAGAAGCACAGATAGTCTGGTTTTTGCTCTTTAATGAGTTTTTTGATGATTCTTAACATTCCATATACGGCATTTGTATATGTACCGGAACTTGTCTGCAATATCTTTCCATAATGGAGTTCCTTCTCATCTTCCTTTGCTGTTTTTAGCTCTTCTGGTAAATTAGCATAATAGCAGGTTACCAACATGGAAGAACCATCTATTATTATAAATTTCTTTTTATCCATTTTATTCTCCTTCTATTTTTGATATGATCTTTCCTTGTCCGATAAGTGGAAGGTTTTGAATGATATCTCCAATATCATCAATGAAGATAGCATCAAAATAATCTAAATCCAGACCATAATCCTCTATGTAATCATATTTATATTTCATTCCAATAACTTCTTCAGATCTATATACAGGGAAGCTTATCATTCCAGTTTTGAAATCTAATGTAATTGACAGAAATTCCTTTGGGTCGTAATCTTTAAAATCCTTCAAATAGATTTTTCCACCACTATCTTTTTCAAAAAACAGTGGGATGCGTATCCTGCATCTTTCATTTTCAATAAGCGGGTCAATCTCGTCTACTGAAGCCAGTGCTGCTCCGGATGCCTGCAACAATAAGGCTGCTTTTTCCTGGTTGTTCCTTTCATGAATGGTTCCACTATATAACTCTTTTGTCATCTTAATCATCGCAGATTTAGTATTTTTGACAATGATATCACTGTAAAGATCAACCACTGGTTTTAAGAGCCGGTAAGCCTCATCCGTTGTACCGCAAGAATCAAAAACAGCCTGCCCCATTATTTCATCATCATATACAATATTAATAACAAGATTCTTATTCATATTTCCTCCTCTAGGCAATGGTATCGATGATTGTTCCAGTACTATCTTTCATTGGCAATTTTTCAATGATGTTCGATATCTTGTCAATATCTTTAAGTTCAAATCTATATAAGTCAATTGAATCGTCTAATGTTTCAATTTCTTGTTCAACATACCACTCTTCATACCATTCACTAATTGCCGCATACACATTAAAATCAACAAGTCCTGATCTCAAGTGTACATAAGCATCACCTTCCGACCAATCATTTGAATCTTTTATCCCTTCTTCTGTTAAATCAATGAGTCCTTCATTACGGTCTATTGCGGAAATAATAGGAATTCTTAATCGCTTTTCTTCATTGTCCAATAAAACACCAATGGATTCTTTTATATTCCTAATACCTGCTCCCGTCGCATATAAAAGTACGGTAGCCAGTTCAACATCATTTAGATCATTAATGTCTGTATGATAGTATTTACAGATGGATTCTGTGACAATCCACTTTTCTATGTTTCCGTCTTGTATCAGTTGGAGTGCATCGGCAATTCCTTTTAACTCGTAAATAGCACTAGATGTGTAGGCACTCCAATGATAATAGGCATTCGCAACTTCTTTTCCTGAATCATTGAGCATATGTATAACTAAACGTTGTCCCATTTTACTAATCACCTCTAAGTTTGTTTTTTACAGTCTTATAATGTTGTGGATTTTCATAAAATAAAAAGGCCTGCCCTAAGGCTGACCTTTCTTCTTTTTATCTTTCTCATCCCAGAATCGGTTCATTGCATCTGCAAATAGAAGTTCCTTACCGGTCCATCCATAAAAAATGTTTGTGCGGTATCCATATTCAGGAACAAGCACATTATTGTATCCCGCAGTCTGGATGCAATAAACATTTACATTCGGATTGATTTTTCGGTATTCCTCAATCAGTTTTGCCACATCAATATAGTGGCCGAAACCGAAACCTCTCCTTTTGTATTCCTCCTCATCGTGTCCGTATCCGTATAACCCGCCGTGTCCAGCCTGCATATCAGAGTAGATGAAGATGTTATCCCAATGTTCCTTGTTATCGATTGCCTGTTTAAAGAACAGCCAGATCCCATTTTCAGTTCCTCCACCAACTGTTTTACCAAGTTTTGTAACTTCCTTTGCCTGTGTCAGGATTCCATTTCTTTTTGATATCGGCATTGTTTTTAATTTGTCACCAAATACTCCAACATAACCTTCATCGGAATTTTTAGCAGTGATGACTGAACTTAGGTTCCCAATCTCCGCTACATGAACAGATCCGTATTCGGAATTGAAGGTTCCCCATGCACTTCCTGAGTTATCGCTAAGGCACATTGTCCTCCCCTTCAGTCTTGGCATATTTCCACATGCAATATCCATGCATTCCTCTAGTGTATCCAGAATCAGCTGCTTATGGTTGACATCAGATTTTTCAATCATCTCTTTTGCCTTCTGGTATCTGAATGGGAACTGTTTTCCTGCCCTTACACCATCCTTTAATTGTTTCATCAGTTTTTCACACAATTCCTGATCATCGATTTCTGTGAAGATTCCTCTTAAATTCCGAAGTAAGGCCATGTGTCCAAGCTGAATCTGATCCAGTATTCCCTTCCATGTTTTACCTGTTGCCTTGAGCGTCTCCCATTTCTGGTCAGATTCAGATACAGATACGGTTCCTGTTTTCATAAGCTCGTCGATATTCTCACTGTGTGCATGGCAGATACGGATTGTATCGATTAATCCAATCCCAGTACCTTTATATTTATTCAATTGGTATTTTCCGAGTCCTGACAGCTTTTTGCTCCAGTTTCTTTTTAAAATACCTGGGATTTCATTTTTCTTTCCATTCCTATATAGATAATAAGTCAGCTGTGATGAAGGTTCATCCGCTCGGCTCATTACCTTCAGGTTGATTTCTGAAAATAATCCCGGGTATTTTTTATTGAAATCCACCCTTGCAGGATGTGTTGCAGCCCTTACCATGATAACCTGAGGATTAAGTCTCATAAGGAATTCTTCCCTTAAGGTTTTTGCCCACTCAATCGTACCCTTGAAATCATAAGCCAGTGAAGCATCAATAACATCCTCCATTAATTGAGAGGTTTTTTTCCCTTCCAAGCTTTTATCAATTAATGAATATTTCTGAAAAGTTCCATGAATTGAATATGTTCCATCATTCATGGTAGCGGAAGCAAATTCACCATTTCTATAATACTGAGGTTCACCAAAGATAGATGACGCAGTTACCATCTTAAGCGTATCAAGCGGATTTATTTCATAAGAGGTTCCCCCCATGAAATTAACAACCTTTTTTTCATTTGTTTTTTTAGTAGCATTACTCATCTTACTCATTTGATATTCCTCCTTAAATTACTGGTCTTTGAACAGAAAAAGCCACGTAAAACGTGGCCCTGTATTGTTAGCCGTGAATAATAATTATGATTGGAAACATTAGTTAATGGTTTCAATAATAATTTTAAAACAAGTTTGAAATTGCTTTTGGAATATAGATCTTATTGGATAATAAATTCATCAAAGTATATGAAGTAATCATAATTCCGCTACGGCTGTTTATTCATTTTGGCTGTGAATATTAACGATAGTCATTTTTTATTTTCTTTATGAAAGAAATTTATTCACCATTTGAAGTAACTATCGTTCCGCTACAGCTATAAATATAATGTAAGAAATTTGGAAAATGGTGCAGCTTTTTTAAAATATTTTTAAAATATTTTTTTGACTACAGTCAAACAAGCTGCAACCATATATAAAAAAAGAGACTTTTCAGCCCCTTTTAATTTAGTACCAGGTTTCAAACCTCTGAGAAACCAATTCCAATTTTCCATTTTCTATCCATGCAATCACATAATCCATGAAAAAGCCATCAGCATCAGCATAATAATCGTGGTCGACACAGACAAACTTATAATCTTCCACATCTTTTAAGATAGCTTTTATCTCATCTTCATAACCTTTCATTGGGTTATATGCTGTAGTCGGGTTTGGGAAGTCAGATTCCCATAATTCCCTAAAGTCCATGTTTGAAAGTTCACCTACAATCTTACACCATCTTTCATTAACTGCTTCTATTTTTTTCTTCATTGTTATCCTCCATCTTTAACTTTAATACTTTTTAACATAGGAGCATTCACCATCGTCCAGGCATAAACATCCAAGCGAATATCCAAATACGCATCCACAGTCAATCAGATATTTATCACCTATGGATATGATTTTATTGTCATATCCATATTCGCAAGTAGGGGTATGTCCAAAAACAAATGTTTTTCCAGAAATAATCTCATCGTCTTTTGACAAACTTTGAAAGTAAGCCCACAAGATATCTTCTGAAACGCTACCACTCTCAAAATCTTTAATAAAACCGTCGTAGATTCCACCATGAATCAGAACGTAATCCTTATCCTGTACTCTGATTTCCTTTAATAGCGGAAGAGATAAAAGATAATTATATACTTCTATTTTATCGTCCTTTTTTAATTTCATATACTGGCGTTCGGTTACTACCCCTCCATTTTTTAGCCAGAGCTCCCGATTGATTTTTGTATCAACTGACTGATTGAATTTTTCAGTCTCCTTTTTATCAAGCTCCGGATTGCAAATGGAATGAATCATCATTGATTCGTGATTGCCTAAAATCAGATGAATGTTTGGTTGTTCCATGATGTATTTTAGCAATTTGATGGGACTTGGTCCTCTATCAATCACATCACCGATTATGTATAGTTCATCCGATGATCCAAATCCGATTTTATTGAGCATTTTTTTAAATTCCTCAAAACAGCCATGTAAATCACTCATTACATAAATCATAACATCCTCCCATTGTTACTCCCTAGGATATGATCACATCCTGCTTCGAATGTGATTCCTGCGGCTTATTTATCCACTTTTCCCTTCCAATATCATAGGCACGTTTACATCTTGAATAAGAATTGCATAGGGTAAGAGGGTGATTCCATTCACAATTGCTGCACAGGAATTCCCGTTCTTTGATTTCTTTTAAAAGGATATCTTCATTTGCATAAAAGCATTTGTCATATCTCCCATCTTCGTCATGAATTTCGCCAATGTAATTTGGAGCTGATTCGTCAATGTAAGGGCGTATTAGTTCCAAGAAACATTCCATATGATTATTGTAAGCCTTCATATTTATGTCTATTTTTAAATATCTTCCAGTTATGTCACTTGTTTTGATGCCGTATTGACTAATATCCTCATCATATGAAAAAAGCCATTCATCATCATCCCAATTAATAATTCTCCCATATTCAAATCTTGGATAATTATAATTCTCTTTTTTGAAATATTCGTGATTCCTAAAAAGAGGAAAGTCATTCAGCGATTTTTCTTGGAGTCCGCCAGACAACCATTTCAGAAAATCATCTACATCTTTGGTCAAATCATCTTTCAACTGGATTGTGATTGTGCCTTGATAACAGTTTCCCATTTTATCGGCCCTCCCTTAGTTCAGAAAAGAGAACGGTTTGAATCAAATTAATCATCATTTTCCGCCTCATCTTCTTCCATGATCCTCACTTTTATAACGTTTGCTACTCTTGTCCGGTTCCGCATATCATAGAGTACATTATTTGCCCATTTTTCAGAATGGTAGAATTTTGCTTTTCTTATCTGTTTATCCCAATAGCCATTATAATGTTCGAAACCAGTAAAATAATTACCATCTATATCTTTTAATGCAAATACAACATCTGCCATCTTATACCTCCATGCTTTCATAATGATGCTTGATACGTTTTTTTATATATTCTATATCCAGTCCTGTTTTCCTTGCTATTTCCCACATGGAAATCGAGTCTCCATACCTTGTTTGTCTTTCTATGATTGATTGTACTGTTGCAATTGGGCAAAGCATCTCATCTGCAAATTCCCGATACAGTTCATTATCAAAAGGATGTAGCCTCATATTCTCGAATTCATGAAAATCCTCCTCTGATATCTCAAACTTAAGCTTTAGGAATAGGACTGCAAGCCCCTGAGCAAAAAACTGCAATTTTGTTGTTTGTTCTTCTGTTTCAGGGGCATGGATCAAGAACCCGTTTCCGCATCTGCAGACATAGACATTTGAGAGCCCCGAATCATATTGGATTCCTCCTCCAATCATATCAACAATATCCTCTGGTTCCTTATATAACTCTGAGGTAGGGAACAGACTGAATCTATATGTCTCACGGATTTCATTCGTGAGAGCTGCAATCGCATTTTTCACTTCCATGTCTTTCATGTTAATTCTGACTCCTTTCTTTTATGGATGCCTTCAATAATATTTTTCACCTGTTTTAAGACATCCTCTCTTTTAACTCCTGCCAAATGGATATCATGACACTTGCTTAGGATATCTGAAAACATTGGCCCTGGCCGATAACCTAATCGTATCAGGTCCTCACCATTTACTTCAGGTTCCAGAATGATTTGATTGTAGGCATGAACCCGTTCTGCCCACCAACCGGATTCAAACAGTTCTATATCCTCGCTCTTCTTTCCCATTGTGTCACCATATGCTAATAAAAGCATGTCTGTAGGCGATACGGATTTGTCAAACATCCTATTTGTTTTTTTATAAGATGATGATTTTTCCATCATATGTGGCTCCATATGCATGGAAACCATATTTAAAACATACTCCTTCAGTTTCTTTTCATTTGTCAGTCTTTGAAGGGCTTCCTTTACAATAGGCAGACCCTGCTCCGCATGTCCGATAGATGTCCATCGCTTTTTTGTTTCATCATACTTTGTTGCTACAAGCTTTCCATAATCATGGAATAATGCAGCATACATATATCCTATCGGATATTCCGCCTGTAATCTGTTCGCAGCACAGTTATCCAGGACACATAATGTATGGTTCCATACATTTCCTTCAGGATGGTGGATTGGATCTTGTTCCACATTTTTTAGGCGTTCCAAGTATGGGAAGAATTCTTCCAGTTTTCCAAAATCATATAGTGTTTCAAAATATTTACTTGGCCTGGCTGCTTTTAAAAGTGCTTTGTTTGTTTCTTCAAACACTCTCTCTTTTGGGATGGATGATACATCAATGCTTCTACATAAGCACACGGTTTCCTCTGATACAGAGAAATTAAATCTTGCGGCAAATTGTGCAGCGCGGAACACTCGCAAGGCATCCTCCATGAATGTCTCATCATTGATGTGTCTTATGACTCCATTCTTTAAATCATCCATTCCATGATAATGATCGATATATTCACCAGAGATCACATCCTGCATGATTGCATTCATTGTAAAATCACGTCTTTTTGCTGCCTCTTCTGTTTTCATATATGGGTCTACACATACACTGAAATCCCTGTGTCCGTTTCCGGTTGAACGTTCGGTTCTTGGCATTGAGATGTCAACATCAATCCCATGAATTTTTATGATTCCAAAAGACTGTCCTACCTCATCAATCCGCCCGAACATCTTACATATATTTTTAAGCTGTTCAGGTGTAATTCCATACACCTCGATATCAATATCTTTGTTTAACTTTTCCATTATTTTGTCCCGTACATATCCGCCAACGTAAAAAGTTCTTCCTCCAAGCATGCTGACCTGTTCAGCAATTGCTTTTACTGTCTCTAACTCTCTCATCTTTCTCTCTCCTCTCCTGGTTTCAAATACGTATTTAATATGTTTATTTTTTATCTGGATTAATGTAATAAAAAAAAAGTGGATTTCTCCACTTTTAGTCATTAATCCCTTACAAGAACATTACAATATAACATGATTTCATCAAATAGATATTGAGGGAAGTGGAACCTGTCCTCCTGTCTTACCTTTGCAAAATCCAGCAAGTCAGTACCATATTGCAAGGATCTTGCATACCAGTCACAGACCATCTCCATCACATCGATTCTTGACATGTCTGCATAATTCTTAAAATGCTCCGGGTGGTGACTATTATGTTTCCAGTGTAGTTTGATTGCATCCTGTTTTAGCTGTGACAACGATTTATTCGGATCTGTTAAGCACGACTTATCATTAATGATGGTCGAAAGTGCAAACAGTTCGTCTTCACACATAACCTTCGAGTTGTCATGTGTTTCTGCACGCTCCAGCAGAAGTTTTGCATGCTCTTCGATTCCTTTGGATTTCAGATAGTCCGCGAGCTTTGCGCACGCCTTCTTAACATATTGCTTGTGGACATATGTATCCTGAAACATCTTTTCATAGTCGGTCATATAAGATGTGTCACCATGGAATAAAAACTTCCAGATACCTCTTGGATAGTTCATATAGTAGGCCATTGAAGTGAAACCTTTCCCATTCAGGTAATCTGCCATGAAATCAATCAGAATATATCGTTTATCTTCAATTTCCACAAATTCGCAGAAGATGCTGATTTTTGCGGGAACTACATTACTTGGGTTTTTCGTACTTGTAATCAAGACATCCGTTCCATCTAAAGGAAGATATTCCTTAAATGAAAAGCCAATATTTGAATCTGGCACTTCTGTTCCCAATAAATATTTCATGACGGTTTCTGATACAGCAATCTCATGGTTTTTCTTGTTTTTGTTTCCTTCACAGATGAAGACTTTCTGATCCGTTTTCTTTTCATCCTTCACAGAAAACTGATAAGGGATATCCTTTTTTCCCACTTTCCCTTCTACCTGCTCATGCCAATACTCCGGAAGGTAGATTATCTGTCCGGTCTTCACTTTAACTCCATCAATCTTAATCATTTTCTATCCTTTCTTTTGCTTCTTTTTTTGTTTGTTATGATACTAAAACCACGATATACATTTAGGTCTTGCCAGTATTGTAGTCTCTTTGTTTTCCTTTTTCACATCAAAATAGAAACACTTCCCTTTAATTGCCTTCCTTACATTGTCTGCTACCTGCCTGTCGCTGATTGTACATAAAGCATATGTATGATTTCTTCGGTCAAACAGCAGCTTCTTTTTATCACTTATATCTTCTTCTTTTATTGGATAGACAATTCCTCTTGTGAACCTTCCAAAATAAAAGAACAACCAGCCATATAATGGCATTTTGGTTTTCCCAACTTCTCGTTCATAATGCGGAATCAACCACGGTTTCTTTAGCGACAGCTGGAAGTACAAATCGTAACATTCCTGAGTTTTGAAATTCACGATAGTCCAACCAATGGTATGTCTTATCCTTCTGAAATCTATGATTTTTGAGTTTAGCATTATAGTATCCTTTCTATTACTCATAAATGATTTTGAATGTTTCTGATAAAGCCTGTCCGCAATTATCACAACATTGCTGGTGGATATTTCCTTTCTTGTCTGTATTTATCTCATGATGGCAATTAGGACATGTAATGGTATCCTTAAAATGTCTTGCCAACCCAGGGGCAAAAACACTCAATCCATCTGAGACTGGAATTGCCGGAATCTGTTTTCTTACAGCCTCCTCTGCCATTCGGAAGGCCTCTTCAATCTCATCAAATGATTCTCCGTCATTTGGGATTGTTGTCCTGCGTTCCAGTATCTCGAGAACCTTACTCCACTCCATTTTTTTGCATCCTTTCTATCTCTTTTTCTGCTTTTACTAATGTGTCACTATCATATGCATCCCTTACGCTTTTATAATAATATCGGTCATGATATGCAATGTTTGAGGGACTGTTATATGGGCTTATCCCATAATAAACTTTCAATTTATCAACGCAATCCTCCAAGTTCTTTCTCATACGTTATTTTCCTCCTGTTTTCAAATCATATCTATAGTATGCTGTGTATTTTTACATTTTAGTTCTCATTATTTTTCCATACTATTTATGACAAAAACAATGTAATACAAAGGGGGATATCATGACAACATTAACTGGATACGATAAAATAGCTTCATCGTATAACAATAATTTAAAACAATTGAAAAAAGATTTGGATTCAACGGAAAAAAAGATAAACAAAACCATTGACTCTCTTTATCAGAGACAGTATAAACCAACTTTTTTTCAAAAGATATTTGATTCCGCTAATAAAAGCTCCATTGAAAACCTGAAAGCTGAATATAAGCAGACAATGGAGCATTGGAATGATGTTACTGGATCTGAATATCCAAATGTATTGGACGACAAAGGTACTACCATAAGCTATGAGTCCATGGTTAAGGAAATATCACCTTTCCTTGGGACGAAGGACGGGTATTATCATATTCCTGATAACCTCTGTACAAATGATTTTTCAAAAGAATTAAGAAAAGATCTTGAAGATTATTTCAAGAAGAAAGGTTCAGGAATTCCGATTGGGATTGGTAAGAAGCTGGAGGAGATATATCAGAGCCCTGGGAAGACATGGATTCACCGGACCCAGATTGATATTGATAGCACGAACTTATTATCTGATATTGCAAAGAACGGACTCATCTGTACCGCAAATGATATAGAAAATACAGCTACACCATGCTCCACTTATCCTTTTTTTGTAAGCTAGCTTGTATATTCCTATCAATATCGCCAAGGCAGCTGTTTAGGTGATGTAATCCTTAAGACAGATGGAGAACCTGACATAACAGATGGGCGGATTGATAAGGGCCATGTCGTTGGGTATATTGGGAATGACTATGGGGATTTACATGACTTCATAACCCGTGATGAAATGGCGAACCTGCCGGCACTTGAACGTTCGGCTGAGCCCAGTATTCCTTCAAATGCCGGATATATAGATAATCTGATTCAAGAAGCAAGGGATGAAATCATGACCGAACAGGTGGAATCAAATTTAAAATCAGAGCCCGTGTTGGACACAGAGCCGGAATTGTAAGGAGGTTTGAATCATGAACATGGACTTTGAAAGATTGGAACCTATCAAACATTTCTCTTTTCCGAAAACAACCATTAACTTGATAGAACCCATTGAAGATCCTCTTGTTGATCTGGTTCAATACTCAGCAGGAAAAATCATTTGTGATAACCACTATTACAAAGAAAAAATACCTGGCTCCATCAACAAATGTCTTGCCCGCAAAGGAGTGGCTGATTTATTAATGAAGGCGTTAAGGATGCTTCCAGATGGTTATACGCTGAAGGTATTTGATGCTTGGAGGCCATATGAGGTCCAATATCATCTATACTATGACTACTTTACCAAGCTAGCTGATAGTGGGCAATATGACTCTTATAGTATTTCACAGTTAAAGGACATTGCTAAGGAGTTTGTTTCATATCCGCAAAAAGATGCCGATATCTCATATGTCCATTCAAGTGGCGGGGCGATTGATCTTACAATTGTGGCTCCAGACAAAAAAGCACTTGATATGGGCAGTGATTTTGATACCTTTTCCATTGAATCAAATACGGATTACTTTGAAATATCTGGGGTGAGGACGGAAGCTTGCTTCAATCGTCGTCTCTTATATCATATCATGACTGAAAGCGGGTTTACAAATTTACCCAGTGAATGGTGGCATTATGACTATGGGGATGTTTTTTGGGCTTATTATACAGGAAAACCAATTCAATACAAATCACTATTTCAAGCTGACATGGAGGTAACTAAAAATGGAGGAATATTTAAAAAAAGCTTACATTCTTAATCTCAAATTTAAGGGGACTTATTGGAGGGTATGGTTCATGGCTAATTCCACGACTGAGATGGATAATAAATGGGAAAAGGCTTTAAAGGAACTGAACAATATTGGTGACAGCTGTTTATTGGCGCAGGAATTTTATGATAAGGCCATCCAACATTTCCAATCTTATGGTTTTACACTTGTAAGGAATTAAAAAAGAGGCAGAAGCCTCTTTTTTTTCATGTTAGATAACTAACCCACTCCCTCATATTTTTTAATATTGCTGTATGTGTGTATAGTCAAATTCTTTTTTTGATTTTAGCAACCACATTGTTGTATTTCCTGTATCATCCCAACAACAGTCAACATATTTCCATTTTCCATCTATTTTCACCCTGTTCCAGGCATGTAGTTCTCCGTTTCCGTATCCTTCTAAAACTTCAGCTTCTAAGCCATAATGGCTGCATACCTGCTTAAAGATTCCAGCATATCCACTACAAACAATCTTATTATTGTGTTTAAAAGCCGCTCCTAAGTCATCACTATGATTTTGCATGGAATAATCATAATCAAAGGTCCGGATGATGCCATCATGGATATGCCTTACCTTTTCTTCATCATCCAGGTTTTCTATCCCATTGAACTGCTCGTAAAACTGTTTTATAAGTGTTTCAAGACCAATATCCGGATTTGCTTCATCAATGGTAAGAATTCCGTCTGTATATTTAAAACCAACCTGACCAATATCGGATGTACCTGGCATATAAAGTTTTGCATAGATGCTTAAAAGATTCATTTTCTCATACTCTGACATGGAACGGCTATCATAGGACCATTCCATGTCTCGCGAACTTTTAGCCGTGTTCATTTGCTTTAGTAAATCAAAATATTTTGTATATTCCTCAGTACCCTCTTCAATCAAGCGACCATCTTCCTTGAAAAGATAGCTTCTTCCGTCAATCATCTGTAGTGATGATGTGGCATTTCCATTTGTGATATAATAAGTATTTCCGTTCTCCTCATACCATCCATCCAATAATCCGTCCTGGTACGAACATACAGTTGGAACTTCTTTCCATACCCCATTTTCCACATAGCAGGCACTGATGTCTTTTACCTGCATGTCTGCATATGTAGTTAACGGCATGATGTTGGCAGCCAATAATGTTAATGCAATCACTGTTTTTTTCATAGATTTGTTTCCCATCCTTTATGTTTATTTGTCGGATTTAATATGAAAGAAATCTGCTTTTTAAAGTTCTATATCTCATAAAACCCCCATAATAAAGATGTACAAAAAAACAAAAATGGAGGAATAAGATTATATGGATGAAAACAAAGCAAAGGCATTGGATGCTGCACTGACACAGATTAGGAAAGATCATGGAGCTGGTGCCATTATGAAGTTAGGGGAAGCAACCGACATCAATATTGAAACCATACCAACTGGGTCGATTGGCCTTGATATTGCTTTAGGCCATGGAGGAATTCCACGAGGCCGGATTATTGAGGTTTATGGACCTGAATCAAGCGGAAAAACAACCATTGCCCTGCATATGATTGCTGAAGTTCAGAAAAATGGAGGTATTGCTGCTTTCGTAGATGCAGAGCATGCTCTTGATCCGGTGTACGCCGCTCAGATTGGCGTTAATACACAGGAGTTATATATAACACAACCCGACAACGGAGAACAGGCGTTGGAAATCACTGAGACCATGGTGCGTTCCGGTGCTGTTGATATCATTGTTGTCGATTCCGTTGCGGCACTTGTGCCGAAAGCTGAGATAGATGGTGACATGGGAGATTCACATGTTGGACTTCAGGCCCGGCTTATGTCACAGGCTCTTAGAAAGCTTACTGCAGCTGTTTCAAAATCCAACTGCACCATTATTTTCATTAATCAGCTCCGCGAAAAGGTGGGCGTCATGTTCGGGAGTCCTGAGACAACGACGGGTGGCAGAGCTCTTAAGTTCTATTCTTCTATACGGCTTGACATCAGAAGGATTGAGTCCATCAAAGTAAGCGGGGATGTAACTGGAAACAGAGTCAGGGTGAAAGTTGTAAAGAATAAGATTGCCCCGCCATTTAAGGAAACAGAATTTGATATCATCTTTGGTGAAGGAATTTCAAAAGAAGGGGAAGCGGTTGATCTTGGTGTAAAATATGATATTGTAGATAAGAGTGGATCCTGGTTTGCCTACAATGGGAATAAAATTGGACAGGGTCGTGAGAATGCAAAAAAACACCTCAAGGAGCATCCAGAAATGTACGATGAGATATATGAAAAAATCATGGAAAAGGCAAATGTTATTTAATCCAGAAATTTTAAGTTATTATTTATTTTTTCCTCACATAATATATTTGTATGTTAGGCAGAAAGAGACAATCATCTGTCGATGGCATAATTGTTCAGATCCTTCTATTAAGAATATGAAGAATTTGTTGGAGTTTGATGCTGAAGAGCATCTTATCTCCAATACAAAACTACTGAGCATCCTCGCCTGAAGCATGCATCGCATAAGTAAACAGATCCTTCTAAACTATAAAAACCAAATATTTTTTAAACTACTGTTTACACCCGCGAGAAAAAAAATCAGCATGAGCTGATTTTTTTTATTTCTAAGAATAATCGGCCATTTATTTTACAAAAAAAGTCAGCTCATGCTGACTTTTTAACTGTAGTTGGTTTGATTTCTCCTTTATTTTATCAGGTAATCTTCTTCTACTGATTTTTCCACAGCATCCGATGAAACAACCTGCTCAACCCTATTTAAGCGTTCCATATAGACTCCGTCCAGAACTGCTGCTTCAATTTGCTCCATTAATTCAGGCTCTTTTTCTAATCTATCCAGATATTCATCTTCCACGGTCATGAAAGTCTTTGTTATTACATCACGGTCATACGGGGTAATCGTACCATCCCAATCAAAAGATATGGTTGCATCCTGCTTATCATCAACAATATTCTCCATCTTAATTCCACCAGCAACAGCAGCCATCTCATAAAGGTCATATAGGGTTGGATAATGATTATTTACGATATTCCTTGTTACATTTGCTATGACATCACTACAGGACTCCAAGGTTGGCATATTTATTACCGATTTTTCACTTATGTTGAATTTTTTCGCATACTGCATCTGTTTTTCCTTGCACTGTTGTTGTTCCTCTGCACTTATCGCTTGCCTTGCTTTGAATCCATGTCCTGGAATTGCAATATCACAGACAATCATTTTATGTTCTTTTACATCGTATACCATCGGAAGGTTTGCTATCTCTTTACCTTTTAAGTCCATTCGTGTCTTTACTAGTTTAGGATCAAACAGCTTGTATCTTTCATGTTCCTCTACTTTACCATCAATCATATCATCAATCTTCATGACGCCAGCGAAACAACGGTCCATATTTTCGAAAGGTATTGAGTTGAATGAGTATATCTGCATTGCACAATACCTTATCCCCTGATTCTGTGCCTGCTTTTCGAGTACATCCAAATCAATGTCAATAAATTCAGTCAGCCCTTTTTCACAATCATATCCATCACCGGAATGAACAGCCATTGGACGACCATCATCTGATGTTTTTAAGTTGGTCCACGAGCACTGGTCCACCAATTCACAGTTCTCATTTAAAAAACTGACAGAAAGGTCAACAAATCCTCCTGATTGGATCTTTTTATAAACGAACAGCCTCATGAAATGATCTTCGTTGATTCCAAGGATATCCTTTTCTAGAGAATCTTCTTTTCGTAAGCCGTCAATTTCAAATCTGGTTCCTCTTGTAAGTGTCCTGGTTCCGGCACTCTCGTCCTTAATTGCAAATGGCATTGGACAATCCTTCATTTCTTTTGCTATGTATATTTTTTCATTGCTGAAATCCAGCTTAGTCGAAAGTCTTGCTATGACAGCATCTGTACATATCTTATCTACCTGTTTCCGGACAGATTCATCTTGTCTTCCTCGCTTTGTTTCAAATTGCAAGGCCTTCCTGGTATCCCCATGAGCAAAGGCAGTCTTTATGATCCCAGTCGGCTCGTTGCATATTTGGGCCTTTGTGTTTAACAGGATGTCATTTGGTACATATATGGCAACCTTTTTAGCTATATCCAGAATCTCATTTTTTATTTTTTCACTTCCTGCACTGTCAAGCATGAAGTTAAGGTTCCTGAAATACATACCTGGGCGGTCTTTTAGCGTATCAATTAGTGTTTGGATATCTTGGCTTTTTATGGCCTCTCCGATTATTCCTGCCAGGGTACGGATTTTTTCCTCTCTCTGCAAATCAGAAAAGACTTTTACAGCTGTTTCTGCATATTTTTTATATCGATCTGTCTTCCAGTAGTTAGATAGGTTCACTGCATATCTGTAATCAGATTGCATATCTTCCCTCAGCTGTCTTGGATGCTCTTTCGCATAGCGTTCCAGTTTATTAAGCAGGTATTTTTTTTCTTCTCTTGTAAATTTCTTTAATTCCGGCTTTTTTAAGCTCGGTGACTGGTCTGACAGGCATGCAATCGTACGTTTGAAATCTTTATAGGATGAGAAATTCAAATCTATCCCTAACGGCTTTTCCATGTCATATCGGATCAGCATGGCCAGTGTCTCTTTATATGGGATTTCTTTTGGAATAAATTTGCTGTTCTTCAAGTCATCACTTTTGATTGCAAAGTCAATCAGCTGCCGGTCCAGTTCAGACATGGCCGATTTGCTTCCAAGCAAATTGCTACATAAGGAATACACATCCTTTAACTCAGATTTCTTTATTGTCTCGAGCTTTCCTGCATCCAGTGAAGGACGGCTCACATAATCTGGTTTTTCTCCATCCATTATCCTGTCTGTCAGGTTTGTTCCTAGATATTTATCAAAGATGACTGTGTAATATCTTGCAAACCGCATTTCAGATAATGTATTACTGTCAATCTCCCTGCAACTGTCCGGAAAATTCTGGAACACAAAATGATCATGTGATACATCATCTCCTTTTATGTGCTTTAAGGTTTCCACCAATGGATTATAATAATGGGTGAGGAAGGTTTCCTCTGTCATATCAAAAAAATCCTTAATCATTTCAGGTTCAATACAGTACCCCCATGTTTCCAGGTTTGCCATTGCACCTAATACAATATTAGGATTTACATAACTGTCTCCGTTTCTGATTTTTAAATCGTGTGGGTCAATCAGGATTGCGTTCTTCTTCTGTATCATCAGGTTATTTAATTCGCTTATGTTTTTCATGCAGCACCTCAATTTTTTTATCTAATATTTTTTGATTTTGATATATTAAGTATGTAAATATTTTGGGACAACAAAAAAAGGAGATTTCTCTCCTTTCCTTTTTATTTCCTGCAATGGACACTTCCGCCAGCATCAATATCACCATTGACGTTTCCGCAGGTACAGGAGCCACCGCATTCGATGTCTCCTGATACATTTCCACATCCACAGGATCCGCCGCATTCGATGTTCCCACTCACATTTCCAGATACAGATACAGAACCAGTGCATTTTAGGTTTCCGACATCTCCATTAATCGTGAGCTGTACAGTACCAGGAAGGCCGTCTTCCAACAACTGACCATCCACGACGATTTTTCCGTTGTCTATGACCACCGAATTTCCTTTCACAGTGACTTTTTTACCATTAATGATAATATCCATCTGGCCACAGGAATTGAAATTTAACATAATAAATCCTCCATTCATCTTTTATTGATTTTAATATGTTGCTAATTCCCCACGAATAAATAATAATTGTTTTCACAAAAAACCCTTGTGTTCAAACAAGGGTTTAGCGTTAATCAATCCACATCGTAAAATAGTTCATTACGTTTTTGGCAAGTTCCTCAAAATCACTCTCTGTTGGGTTTTCATTCCATTTTCCTTTTTCATCAATGAACTTTTTGGCTCCCTTGAATACAGACTGGAATGGGATATCGCACATGTCAATAAGACCATGTTTCTTGTTGATTATACTTATCTTTATAAAGTGAATCTGTTCCCCGCGTGGAGGAAATTCCACTTTTGCATATTCATTCTGCATTAGCTCCACATACATCACATCTCCAATGTATTTGATTTTTGTAGGGTGATACTGTTCAACCAGATACTCCTCAAGCATGTAAGAAAAATATTTTTTCATATGATAACCTCCATTTTTTATTCATCAGTATCAAAAATCGCATTCAGGATGGAATGAGAAGAAGCTTATTTTGCAATAAATTTGTCGAACATGTCAAGATCCGTACAAATACCTCTGTCAGAATCACATTCAACATCATCATGGATACAACGGCTGCAGTTTCGTTTACAGTAATTTATGAATTCCTGATCAAAAGGCTTCAGTGTTTTCCATTCCTCTTTCTTTGCATATCTTTTTTTAAGTTTGTATCCTTTGTGATAGAGATAGATATCACTTGTATCCTTTAACTTACAATATCTTAATTCTCCTGTACTTTCTATACATATGATGCTTCTGATATTATAATATTTAAAGAAATGATGAATTTTATCCATCACATAGCATATAAAAACAAGTATATTACCGACAATCCCTAATCCAAAATGGCATAATATTTCATCATTCTGTCTGCTTATGAGATATACCGCTGTGCTTATGGCTGAGTAAATCAGTAGTGTGATAATTACGATTTTAAATGTCTCCATTTATTCCTCCTTATGCGTGAAAACCTTTATATTCCTGCTGCATATTTTTAACAAGTACATCATATAAATCTTCTGGTGTTTGCATCTTGACAGGTATTCCATTTTCCGTAATACTGCTTTCTGTCCAGTTTTTTCCGAAATCAAGCTCATATAGGAAATAAAAAATCCAATCTGTCTTTTCATCATGGAAGATCTTGATAAGCAAATTCAACAGTTCCTCTTTTAATGTCGGAGGATAATACACATTATCCTGGCACACCTCATTCATGACATCGTTAATTTTGTCAATGCCCTCATCAAGTGATTGAATGGCCCTTATGTACCTTGTGAACTCTTCCTTGCTCAGTGCTGGAATCATTACTGGATATACACCCTTCGAGCAGTTATAGTTTCCACACCCATCCAGGACAAATATCTGTCCATCTTCAGTCAAAGCAAATTCTCGATAACCTCTTGTTGGCAAATCAGCGGACTCTAATGCCTCATCCCGTTCCCCTTCAATTGTAAAAAAATCACTCATCTTCTTCCTCCTTATAAAATCCAATTTTCTCTTTTTATCATGGTTATATATATAATGTATCTTTTTTTTCGTACAAAAAAAGAGGACTTCGTCCTCTTTCTAAATTCCCATGCTATATGGGTCATTTTCATAAGGTTTATTTTGTGATGCATATACCTTTGCCATCTGAGTTGGAAATCCTCTTAGTTTTGATGATTCTATTTCCGTGAAACATCCACACTTTGGACATACAAATCCATAATAAGAATCACTGCAGCCAGCATAATCTTTATGTTCTCGCTTCAGGATATCCGTTGCTGTGATTTCCCATAGTCTTCCACAAGGTGTTCTGACTCCCTGGTCCCATCCATGCCCTGTACATGATACCTGAATTGAAAAAAGCTCTGGGTTATTATTTGCTTCTGCTATTAATCTCATATTATTAGCTCCTCTCCTATCGTTTTATAACACTATTATGTGGTTTTCTGTTCCTGTGTGAAGGATCCAATACTTAAGCACAAACTTCCACTGATTTTTCAGCCCTCCACATTAACCCCATTTGGGCGTTTGGTCCACATACTACATCCACTGTTTCCTTTTCTTTTCTTTCTTCCAGCTTTCATGTGGTTTTACATTCCTAAACCATCTGCCTCCTCTATCCTGATACGCCTTGTTGCGTATATATCTTCCATATTCCGTATCTGCTGCCAGAATTAAGGTTCTTTTTATTTTTGGTTTTCTCCAATTGTTTTTGTTGGACAAGACCCCTGTATAAGGAACCGGGTCATAGCGGAAGACGTAAGGATCTTTTTTCGAGATTTCTTGTTCCATGCATGGACAACCATGGAAACGTCTCAAAGCCTCTTCTTTAAAATCCTTCGGTCTTATATATAATCCATACCCATCTGTGAATGCATATCGTTTTATATACTCACCAAACAGGAAATGCGCGCTGAATGGATCTTCATAATGATAATCTGCATCCAATGAAATCTCTGCTTCCTCAATGGTATTCGCGATATTCGCAAAGGCCTGTTTTCCCTTTAATTTTATTGTTCTATATACATATAGGAGCAAGTCATCTTTGTCTCCTATCAACTCTTTTTTCCCTGTTAAGCAATCATATTTCCAGAATTCAGAGTCTTTATTTACGGTTTTATACATATCTTCTCCTTTCCCCAACTTGCTAATAAAAATATGTATTTATTTGATATCTGATAACAGGCTCTTTTTTTCAACATAATAATTTTAGCAATGACTAAAGGAGTATTGGAGATGGGATTACAATCGTTATGTTAAACCTACAAAAATTCCAGTAAAAATACCAAAGAAAATAAAACAGAAAGAAAGAGGTATTATGATGAACCTGGGAAAATTATTGAATCTTTTAAACGACTATGGGAAAAGCCGGCAACCCGTGTATTTTGACAGTTTTAGTGAGCAGGATTGTATTACACTTGTGGATATAATGATGGAACATGCTATCAATAAGAAAAAGCAGGATTGCCCGATTGTATTTCTTATGATTGGAACAAACCGTGTAAGATTTGACTGTCTGGCTCCGATGGCCGGCAGTCTTATTAAGAGACCTGATGATGACATCATTGTGTATGGGACTATGGAACGGCCGGTACATGCACTTAATCTGGAAGATACTCTTGAAGAAATCTACAGGCAATATCCGGACGCTTACATAGTTGCCTGTGACGCTTCATTGGGCTTGTCCCAAAATATTGGGAAAGTATTTTTTTCTCCAGATCCGCTTAAACCTGGATTAGGTGTCGGAAAGAATCTGCCTGCATCTGGGGATATATCCATTTGTGGAGTTGTCGGTACTCCACGCAATGAGTATTTACTGAATGATGAAATTTCAGAAGAAAGTCTGAATGATATGATCATATTCATTGCCGAAACATGTTTATTGTTCCATAGAAAATTTTCATCCGTGTATTTGTATAAGAATTAAAAAAAGGGCAGATGCCCTTTTTTTAATCAATCTTAATACTGTTGTCCTTCACCGGCGGCTTAGGGATCCTGGGCATGGTAACTTTCAGGACGCCATCAGTATAAGAAGCTTTAATTTCATCATTTTTTACATCTTCACCGATGGAGAAGGATCTCTCGAATGATACGACGGATCTCTCACGCAGCAAATAGCCTTCTCCGTTATCCTCATCCTCTGTCTTCTGTGTTGCTGAAACAATCAAATAGCCACTTTCAAACTTAAGTTCGATATCTTCCTTTTTGACACCGGGCATGTTAATGGTTGCCTCATAACACTCATCCGTAGCCTTAAGGTCTGCACGGATGCCTGCATTTCTTAACTGTACAGGACTGAGCACACAATCAACCATTGCCATTAAGTCATTTCCATAATCATTGAATCTTTTCATTGAATTACCTCCTGATATCTTTTAATTGGTTTCAAATATATTATGTGAGATTTTTTGGAGTATATCTTTTCATTTACATATTTTAATGATCTTTTGTAAATTGATTGATCCCATTGATACAGTAAACAAAAAAGAAGCCTCCATTGGCTTCTCTTTTGTATTTCGGACTTACCCAAAATATTCGCATCCAACTCCGGAACGCATCTCATCGTACACACGGTCCGGATATCCGTCATTCGGTCCATGGTAATTGCGTAATCCAGCCTGGTGGTCTAAGTACATTTCCTGTTCAACAAGGAACTCCTCAATGCCCATAGCATCGACCTCATCTGCTTTAAAAAAGTCATCCGTAGCAAAACGATTCTCTTTCATGATTATTATCCTCCTTCATATGGAGCTATTCATCTCTCCATTAATCAATATTCATGAATATTATGGTGAGTTTTTTCATTGGATAAATAAAAGAATCATGATATGAGGAAAAGCTACGAAAATTTCCATAATTACTGGACGTGATATGATGTCAGGTTATCCTTTAGAATTTTTCTTTCCAACAAACGTTCTTTGGTTGAGAAACCAGCTGCACCCTTGTGTCCTCCACCTCCATATCTGCCAGCAATCTCTGCACAATCTATATCTGGATGACTCGAATATAATGTGTGGACATACTCTGAGCCATCGAAAACGTATACCACACAAAGTGGGTAAGTGTAGTAACGCTCTCCGAATATCCATGAATTCTGTTTGTTATTGATTACATAACATGGGATGCCATCCAGTTCTGATTCGTATCCATAATGACCCGCATAATATTCATTCGTGGAATCAACATAGTTTTTTATCGTCTTTCCTGTATTTAAAATCCCGTTTAAACATTCTTTATCATAAGGTGAAAAGAATAATTTTTGCCAAACCCTGCTAAAAGCAGAGTTATCCATAGCCTGCATTCCAAGATGGAAATACACAGAATCATCCCCGCATTCAAATTTCCAACAATCATAATCACTGACTAATCGCAATGGATACGGAATTTCTTTTTCAGGCCATAAATATCGGAAGGTTAATAAAGCGCCGCTCTCTCCATTTGCACGGATCCCATTCAGTCTGTTATATTCGGGACTCTCCTCTAACAGTTTTAGTGACGATTCATGATGATCAATCCAGTAAATCTTACATCCCATCATTTCAAGTTCATCAATATAATGGATTGTATTTTTTTTAAACGAATAATCGACAAACCAGACCTCTTCCCCCGGATTTACTTTCTCAATAGGGATTGGTGTTACATAGTCAATTTCTATATAATCATCTGGGTTCATATTTCTTGTGTGGTTGATGACAACGGCTGCTGCCGCATGTCCATCATCATCTAAATGATAAAAGCATTTCATATTTTATTCTCCCTTCTATCGTAATTTCTATTTTAGTATGTTGAATTATGTTTCTGTCTGACAAAAAGAATGTTTTTACATATCCAATATTTCATATTTACCTTGTAAATGAAAAAAGAGGTATTTATTTATGAAGCAAGAAAGGATCTTTATTAAATTTTATGTTTTTATGTTGGCAATAGTCTTCATGCTGATATATTGGGATATAGAAACTTACGCCAATGCAGCAACAGGAAGTCATACTATAAGTATTAATACAGATTATGTATCAGATGGGACAGTCACCATTGAGTACGATGGGGACTCAGATGCAAAAGCTATTCTTTCTTATAATGGAAATAAAGTATATACTTATTCTCTTCCATCAAAAACGAAGCATATTATTCCAATGGCATACGGAGATGGAACATATAATATATCTGTATATAAACACTTATATGGAAATCAATATTATATTATTGCGTCACAATCACTTAATGTATCTATGGATGATGAACTGTCTCCGTATCTGTCTCCCAATGCAGTCGTAAGTTATGATGATGATATGGAACTTATCCAGGAGGCCACCTGTCTCAAGTCGCTTCATTCTGATGTTTCTGACTATATTTCATCTGTTTATCAATATGTAAGCCAATATGATTATGATTACGAAAAAGCTAATGCGATTAATTCGTCTGCGGACAAGAACTATGTACCTGATGTTGAATCCATCTACCACGAAAATAAAGGAATCTGTTTTGACTATGCGGCCGTCATGGTTGCCATGCTCCGTTCACAAGGAATTCCTGCTAAGATAGAGTTTGGTTTTGTTAATGGGTTGTATCATGCCTGGGTAAATGTTTATCAGTATGACAAAGTACTTGATTCCTACATTTGGAAGTTGTATGACCCAACGTTTGCATCTTCAGCAGATCCTGCTACACTGGCTGCATATATGCAGGATCCATCAAATTATAAACCAATCTGTGTCAACTAAAAAAGGAGGTGCACCTCCTTTTTATATTTTGGTATCATGGATTCTATGTTTGGAAACAATAAAGGAATCTGATGATTTCTATCGATGTACAGCTCTTGATGGAAATTATTTATGAATCGTATAGTGTCCCCAACTGATTGAATATCTCTGTTGCCACGTTAATGAGTTCTATTAATTCAGGCCTTTGTAATACATATGATTCATTGTTAATTCCTATCTCATAATCATATGGGCTCATCCACAAAGTCTGGTTACTGTCGGGAAACTCAAACTCAATCAGATACTTATTTTCACTGTCAATGAATCCCTTTCGTTTGAATCCTCCCATCTTCATTTTTGCCGCATAGATATAACCAAAGTATTCAGGCTCATGCCTTGCACGGTTTAATTCCTTATCCAATGCCTCTAAGAACGCTGTCATGTATTTTGTTTTCTTTTCCACTTCCTTTTTCTTTCCAGCATACATGGTATAAGGCTCTGATACAGATGCGGAGACCATATTGATATCAATTCTTGCGATAAACCCATTTTCATTGATGTCAATCCGTCTTACCTCACAAGCTTCCCGTTGTTTTCGCAATGTGATAGTGAAGGAAGGTTTATGATCATATAGTTTCATTGACCTGTTCAGTTTCTTTACGATATCTACCAATGGATCTGTAAGTTTTTCCAAACGGATGTTTCTTATTGCTTCATCCGCATCCATCAATACCACAGGCCCAGCATTCCCTTTATATGTATTCATCATTTCAATCGCATTCTGGGGGATTACGCCAGTTTCCTTGCATACATACATGACATCTTTCTTATAACCGGTAAGGATGACATTCCTCTCTGCCGCATATTCCTCAAACGGAATGGCTTCTAATGGGAATTCCGTATATGCATATTCAGATCCGTCAATTAAAATAAGATGCCGCATCGGAAACTTAACGAATTTGCCAACCAATCTTGAATCAGGGATATCAATCAATACATCAAGTGGCTTTAGCCCAAAAGACTCATATGTTTGTTTCTTCCAAGCCTTAACATAGGCGTCTTCTGCTGATGTCCACCCAGCCTTATCCTCGCGGATACCGCTGATATATTCTGTGGCTTTTGTTAATAGGCCAGGATGGGTTGTTTTTAGTATCTTGAATACAACCTCTGGTTTTAAACGTTTGAGTGGAGTATTGACCCCACCATTTATTTCTGTCTCTGGATCGAGTTTCTCAAGATGCACATCTTCAGACTTCATGTTCATATGATAAACACGTTCTATGTCATTTAGTACAAACTTGATGTCACACTCATACCCTGACTTATTTCCAAGCATTATGACTGCTGAATCATGAAATTCCTGGCATGCGGCCAATGCTGCCCTTATTTTTGTTACGGAATCAGCTGCTTTTTCTACATCAAAATCCAATTCTGCTTTTTCGATTGTCATATCCAACCTGTCATATTTGAACGGGTCAAGATATCCATTTGACAGGATGAGATGATCATTACGGAAATGATATGTCCGAAATCCATCTGACAGTTTATACTTTTTCCTTTCTTCTGGATCAAATTTGAATGATACGGTCTTTATATTATCTTCTTCTTTGTAAGAAATCTTACATTCAGGAAATTCTGTCTTTACTTTTCTTACTGTATTTTGCAACCCACGGCTGCCAAAATAACGTTTTACCATTTTAATTCCTCCTTATGTTTGTTATCACAGATATTATGAAAGATTCAGTAATGATTTATATTATATATAATGACAGCAGACTAAAAAGCACCCCTAAGGGTGCTTTTATTGTTTATACCATGTTGGTTTTATAACTCCACTTGTTGTTGGGAATGTACCACTCATATTTGTCACCTTACTTACATCCCACTCTTCAATGGGGCTGAAATCCCTCATTTTTGTACATGCAGTGAAGGTTGTATAAAGGTTCGTTACGTTCGAAACATTCCAATTCCTGAGGCCTTCAATACTTGTCAGTTCTGAACAACCAAAAAATGTTTGAGAAAGCGTTGTCCCTTTGGAAACATCCCATTTAGCCAAAGCATCTACATTTTTTATTTTGGTACTAATAAACATGGAATTAAAAGAAGTACCATTTGAAACATCCCAATTTTCCAATGGACTTATATCTTCTAATTTTTTACAGCTTCTAAATATCTGTCCAAAATTTGATACATTACTTACATTCCAGTCTTTGATTGGGGAAATATCCTCTAATTCATAACATTCATAAAACAGCCCATTAAGTGTCGTAACGTTACTTACATCTATATTTCTCAAAATACTTATATTCTTTAGAGATTCACACGAATAGAATAAGTATGATAAATCCGTTAATTCAGATAAATCAAGTTCTGACAGCATACTTATATCAGTTAATGATACGCATCCGTTGAACAGTCCTGAAATCTCTGTAAGTTTATTTTCTTTGAATTTCAATAAAAATGATATATCAGTCAGTTCTTTCTGTCCAGCAAACAAATAGTTGATATTCGTAACATTGGACACATCCCAGTTTTCAAGATATTGATAGTCCACATTGCCTGAATTCCTTAATATGGAATCAATTGATGTTACATTTGACACATTCCAATCTTTTAGTGGTTCTATACTTTCAATGGAAGTATTGTACGCAAAGGTTGATTTCATTAAAGTTACTTTTGATACATCCCATGTTCTTAAAGGTTCCAATGAGGTTATTGAATTGCAGTTATTGAATGTATAGTTTAGGTTTGTAATATTTGAAACATTCCAGTCTTTAATGGGCTCTATTGTCTCTATTTTTTTACATCCACTGAACAAATAACTAAATGATTTTACTTGTGATACATCAAATGATTTTAATGGTTCTATACTTACTAATTCTGAACACCCATTGAAGGTATTATCCATATTTACAAGTTTATCCATCTTCCAACCACTGAGGGCGTTAATATCTTTCAGTTTGCTGCAGTTAGAAAATGTTCCACTCAAATTGGTAACGTTAGAAACATCCCAATTCTTGATAGGCTCTAAACTTTCAATCTTTGAACAATAATAAAAACAATAGCTTATGCTTGTTACATTTGATATATCCCAATTTGATAATCCGTTCAGGTTTACAAGGTTCCCGCAATAATAAAATGTATAACTTAAATTTTTAACTTTTGAAACATTCCAATCTTTCAGTTGGTCAATTGAAGAAAGATTCTTGCAGCTACTAAACATATTGCTAAAGTAAGTAGCATTAGAAACATCCCAGAATTCAAGACCATCAATATTTTCCAATTTTTCATCATAATGGAATGTTGATGTGAAGTCAGTGGCTGCTGAAACGTCTATCCGATCTAAATAGTCAATATTCTTTAGATTTTTCAGATACATGAACATATAAGATGGTTTGTCCACTTTTATCGGCCCATTCTCAGTATAAATATTTATGGTTCCTGTATCTGCATCAAAATAAGCATATGCATCTAATGGTGAATTCTCCTCCTGTATTGGATATGTCTCCACTCCATTGGGCAGGCTGTTTACCATTTTAATATATTCTATTTTTGTATCGCTATAATTAGTATTAGACGCCGTATCTGAATTATTTGCGATACGCTTAATGGTTTGGTTAAAGGTACGTCCATTTACAGAGGCATAAAGATAAACATCAATTGGTAATATGCAGGTTTTTGTGATTCCTTTTTCTGTATAAGAAACGGTCAGCATTTGTTTTCCATTATCAACTGCTGAAAATTCCGTCTGGCTGATATTAAATGTGTTATCATTTACCAACTCATTTCCAAATTCATCTAATGGGGTAAGGTAAGCTTTAAAACCATAATACGTGTTTGATGAATCTGAACGCATGGATAACTTCACATAGTTTCCTGGTACAATTATTTCTTTATTTGCAATTGTTGTACTTCCTAATTTTTCGCCAATCTGATTTCCTTCTTTATCCCAAAGCCGAACCCAGTCATAAGTGACGCTCTCCAATCTGGAATTACCATCAAAAACCACTTTTACAGCGGATGCGCTTGGTAATGTATATTCCCAAACGTTATCTTCTTCAACCATATTATTCGCATATGGATGCTGGCTCTGAATGATTGCTGTCCCTAACTGTCTAGAATCACCATTTGTATAGAAAGCAGTCACGATAATATCGTCTTTGTTAATCGCCTTTTCGGATAAAGTATTCCCTGTATAATTTGCGGTAATATGATCCAATAACTTCGGAATTGGTAATTCAATTCCAATTGAAAAACTTCCCTTACGTGTTATCCCATTCTCTGTATAAGTAATTTCTATTGTATAGGCGCTTCCATTGTAACGGCCATCAATCACATCTGGTGTCATCGTATACTGGCTTCTTGGTATGATCTTGGTTGTCCCATCATCATAGGATGCCGTTACAATGACATCGGTTTCAGGGATGACATATTGCTCATTCCCTTCCCCTAACTCTTTTTCCGTAATGACCGCAGGACCTGTGTAATCAACCGTGATACCTGTAAATTTCTTGGTTGCCTTAACAATGTTTGTCTGGTTCGTCACATGATTAAATAAATCATCCCGGTATTTATGGTTCTCAAATGTTATTTCTGCTTTCTTATCCGATGATAAGTCTACCGTCGCCTTCTTTCCAGAAATCTCGACGTTATCTGTTTGTGCCGTGATGTCATTTAGTTTAAACCTGCTGGTTCTTATCTCCTCAATCACATACTTTCCGGCTGGTAGTTCAGATAAAGTAACAGAATCTGAAAGTTTTTCTTTTGATAATGTAAGTTCTCTATACCATACATGTCCGGCTCCGCTTCTGTCATTTCCGCTGATTTTAAATAAAAACGTCGGATTACCGAATGCTTCATACACATCATCTTCTGAAATTGATTTATTGATTATAATTGAAACCCCATCAAGTGGATCTTCCGCTGTCAGCTCCTGTATGATGCTGCAGTTTCCGGCATTGACAGAAAACCTTATTTTTTCATCGCTCAATGAATATCCTTCTGGAGGGTTTTTCTCTTGCAAGTAATAACTATTCCAGGAAAGATTTTCTATCATGGCTTCCCCATTCGCATCCGTTATGATATTATCCCTTATCAATGTCCCATTTGAATCGTATAATGAGTAAACAGCACCTGGCAGTTTGATGGATTCATTATTTTTCTGTATTTTTGTCAGACGTACACGTCCCTGTGTTCTTTCATTCTTTGCATACACGGAAACTGGATATTCCGCATTCTTTGAGTTTATTACAAACGATATTTTATCCTTATTGAGTTCATAACCGTTTGGTGCTTTCAGTTCCTCGAAATAATAGCTTCCCCAGCCTAGACCGTTTATCTGTATCTGCCCGTTTTCATCTGTAATTAAGTTATCTTCATGAATAGTCCCATCTTCATAACAGAGTCTATATACAGCACCTTTGACAAAATTTCCGGTATCATCTGTCTTTACAAGAACAACACTCCCTGGAATACGTTCATCCGCATGTGTTACTGTTATCGTCTTTCCAGCGGTCGATTCATCCAATGTAAATTCAACCGGTTCATCATTTATGAGATAACCAGTAGGTCTCCTTGTTTCCTCGAAGTAATAATCACCGAACTTTAAATCCTTCACTGTGATATCGCCTGATGTATCTGTCTTCAGTCCCCTTTTTAACAGAACAGGACTTCCCTTTATCATTTGGTAGAGATCATACACAGCACCGGATACAGTTTCATCATTGTAAGTTCCATCTTCCAGCATTTCTGTTTTGATAAGTCTAACATCCGCTTCTTCTTGATCATCCTCAGCTACCAATAGGATCTCAGTCCCTGCATTACCGGCATTTACTGTAAATCTTATTTTTTCTTCATTGACCTTGTATCCAACAGGCGCATCTGTCTCTGTGAAATAGTAATCCCCCCAAGCTAAATCATCTATATTTATCTCTCCGTCAGCATCTGTAACCATATTTCCTTTTATCAATGTCCCATTTGATGTGAATAAATCAAATTTTGCACCTGCAAGTTTTTTACTGTCATCAAACATATCAACCTTAGTGAGATTCACCATGCCAGGTTTTCTTGGGTCTTTTATTTCAATCTGGTTGTCCCCCATCTTCATCTCTATGGTTGTATTGATTGGCTGATATCCTTCTGGAGCATGGGTTTCTTTTAATACATAAGTTCCAACCGGAAGGTTCCTTATTGTGATTTTTCCCATGATATTACTTTGAATGTTTTCCTTTATCAGGATTCCAGTTTCGTCATATAGGTTGAATACAGCTCCATTTAACCGCTTCCCACTTATTTCATCCTTTTTTTCAATGATGAGGTTTCCGATTGATTCAGCTGCGGTCACGGATACAGGATTGGATTCCAGTTCATTATTCATTCCAACTGCATTATATGTAATCCTATATGAGTTGATTGCTTCCTTGTTTAAGATGGATATATCATTCGGTGCCTGCATGTTGATGGTAACATACATATATTCACCGGACTTTAAGATTCCTTCCCCAAGCGATACTGCTACCGCTTTGACATTAGATTTATCTGGGCATGTCTCGGTCCAATTGCCCGAATCAATATCCCCTGGTTCTGTATCCGTACTATAGTAAACAGTTGGAGCAAAACCCTTATTTTCAAGATATGATATATCAACTGACTGGAAGGTTCCGTTCCATTCACTCTTTTTCCCATTTGTTTTAGCAGATTCCAGCTCATCATATAAAACAACATTTGTCGCGTTTTCCTGGTCGTTAATGAATCTTAAACGATAGGAATAGTTTTCACCTAATGTTGTATAGATGTCCTGCCTATTCCCAGCCAGATCTTGGTTAACCTGAAACCCTTGTGTATTATTTGTCTTTACTGATTTCTGTAATTCCATGTGGGTGGCCAGTGCTTTAATAATTGCAACATACTCTGTGTTATATACCAGGACTTCCTCTGTATTTCCATCTTCATTGATATCCTCCCAGTTCGGATCATTCAGTGCAGTCCCATCATCATAACCATTATAGGAGTAGTACCTGATAGCTGCAGAGTTCACGCCTTCATCATCAACGATCTGTTCTGCATTGATAGTGTATCCATAGCCATATAGCTCAAAGTTGTCCTTTGTAACAATGACCGGTATCTTAAATGATATCTCGCTGCTTTTGCTTACATTAATGGATTTCGAGAAATGATAATTAAGTTTCACCAACGTACGACCGGAATCTTTGTAATTATAGATGATATCCAGATCTGAACTATTGATGATATCATCAACGGAAACCTTTTCCCCGCCTTCCATATAAGAGGCATTTGATTCGAAGTCAAATATTTCGTCCAGTTTTGATTCGTTCACCTCCACCCCACTAGGTAAAATGGAATATACGGACCAGCTTGACAGATCTTCCCCTTCTTGAAACATTGATTTATATGTGATGGTTGATTCATATCCATCTTCTGTCACCTCAAACTTATCAGGTGAGATGATAATGGCTTGGTTCACACGATCCGCTTCATAATGGAAGGTAGCATAATCCCTCTGCACATAACTTCCATATGTACTTAAATCCCGCTCAGCAACATAGGTTCCGCCTTTCCCAAGGTAACTTTCCTCGGATATTGTATTGTTGAGCTCATCATTTTCTATTACAAACAATGCATCCAGGTTCCTCACATGGCCTGAATCATCAATGGGTAAGGTTGGATCAAGATGGAAAGATACATCCACATAGACATCGTTTATATATAAAGATTCCTCTGTATCCTTAATTCTTAGCCAGACTGCGTTTGTATCCTCTGGGAGCTTGATTATCTGTGAGCTTGATTTAATCTTTACTGTCTCAAAAATATCCTTATTGTCCTTATCCCTGCCAAGGATGATATCGACACTATATTTATTTGGCTCAATTGCATACCCATTTCCATTTGTGATGCTTGATACAGCTGGGATTCTTATTGAGTTAATGGTATACTCGCCATCCTCTAAAGTCCTGAATCCGTCTGGATATTCCTCAGTTTTAGGAACTGTGATATCCAAAAAATCATCCCCTATATAAACGTCCTGATATCTGGAAGCGATTTCTTCCTGTGTCTGTATCTGTCTTACAGATGCATCTGATGGTGAAGCAATATCAAAATCCACTTCTTCCTCATCACCAGCCTTCTCTTCCATTAATGCTTCGGCTTCGCTCCTGGCTTTTTTCTTCAGGCTGTTAAACTCCTCTCCATTCATATTCAGTTCATTCAATGGAATTGTGTCCATATATCCTGTTTCATTTTCACTTACATTCCTTGCTACCCCGCTTAATGTAAATGAAACGGAATAATCCTGGAAAAGGTTCTTTTTTTGATAAATCTTTGGATTCTGGTAATTGTCTGGACCGAATTTATCAATCCCGAACAAATCGCCTATATAGGTAAATCCATATCCTGATAAGTCCACTTCAATTTCTGATTCGGACAGGACTGATTCATCTTTTTCATCAAGATATGTACCATATAAGTAAATGCGGTTCTGTATTGTATCGTATTGATACCTTTCCACTGGATATCCTATCGTTAATTCCTGTGTGTATGAGTTATGGTAATCATTTATTGTATATGATGGATAGGAAAACTGATATGTGTTGGCATCGACTTCTTCAAAAGTACCGTATTTCACACTTTTTAATAGGCTGCCTTCTGGAAGCTCTACCATATAATATTCATTTTTGGTTCCTCTGGCTTTCATAGCAAGGCTGTCATATATTTTATATCTTACCCAGACATAATCGTTTGCGTTTTCAGACAATCCATCAGGCCCGGTTAATGCCGTTGGGGTTTGCCGTATCGTATATTCATCTGGTTCTGATTGAAAATGGATGGAAACCGGGTCCGTATCCACACTTTTATCTCCGACCTGGAATGTTGCATATAGTTCCTTCTCATATTGATTGATACATTCCCTTGCTTTTACATGCCATATCAGTTCAAATGAGCCAGAAAAACGCGTATTGGGCTCGATTTTATTTGCATTTTTGAATGTATAGGTATCTGTATTTAGATTATATGTATAATTCCAATCAAATCCCTGTGACTGCCCATTCTTATTCGCTGCAACATCATCAGCTTCTTTGATTGATACACGATCAATTCCTCCGATACCAGGAACAGAAAACATTAATTCCCCAGGGCTATATCCACTCAATGTATCTTTGTTGGAATAATTAACCTTTAACCTGATTACTTTTGATTCTGCTTGCGTTGAATCCCAAACATAATCCGTAGAGTCATATCCGTTCCAATTAATGGACACATCAAAACCCTCTAATTCTGATGCCTTAGCTGAAATAAGTGATTGGTATTGTCCAATATCAATTCCAGTCAGACATATGACAACGGCTAAAACAAATGCAGTAAACCGTCTGACTTTTTTTATTTTATTCATCTTAGCCTCCTATTTCCTTTTTTTAATTCTTCGGTATGAAATGACAGCAATACCGGTGGATGAGATAAATAATCCTATTATGAATGGAACAGCATTATAAGCATCTCCCATGGCTGCAATGGTCAGTCCATTGTCCTGTTTTTGATCCTGCCATTCATTTTGTTGCGCAGCAGTTTCCGTTTCCGTCTCAGATATGTTTATATAAGTGATTTCACTTTTGTTGTTCTCCTGTTTGTCCTTTTTCAAACCAGTATCCACATATCCTTTTGACTGCTCCTCTAATGCGGCTGAAAAAATCCATTTCATCTGGGTTGATTCCAATGCATACTGATTTGTCAGTGAGTCAGGAACAATCAGTGTGTAATCCAGGCGTACTTCTTCTCCCTGTTTTAATTTTCCAAGAAGATAATTCTCTGCCAGTTCTTCGCTCTTTAAGGGACCATCATATATAAGGTCATCTCCCTTTCTTATCTGTATCCGTATCAAATCAAGCAGTCCATCTTCCTGTAATGGTTCCGTCCTGAAAAAGATGGAAACAGGAGATGAATATTTATTTGATACATACACAGAATCAGATACGGAATCTCCTGGCATCAAGGAATTGAAATTTTGGAAAAAATCATCTTCCATCTTTATCAATCCTTCTACCCCGTTTTCGAAAACAACCTGGAATTTTTTCCGCTCGATATTCGTATCCTCGTATGAGGTATGGACACAGGTTTCGATAATTGTCCCAAACCATGGATCATCTGTAGAAAAATCTGGTTGAAAATTTGATTCCTGTACAGCTTCTGCAGTTACAATAATCGCAAATTTTTTTTCAGAATAGCTTTGGTCCCATTCATATGGGATGATTACCTGGTTAATAAATGTAATCGTTTCTTTTTTATCAACAGGGGTTGTATAGTAAAAATAATCCCCACATTTTTCCCAGCCGTCATGACTCAGCTGGATCATATCTTCCCCAAGGTCATTAATTCCATCTTTTGATGAATATTCTATTTTAGCCCTTATCCAGCATGGTTCTGCCTGATTTACTATTTTCACAATCTTGTCTACTGGTTGGCCAGGAAGAACGGTCTGATTATCCTTCCATTCTATTTCTTTACCTTTTGAATCAAGTGTGTATTCGGATAAACGAATTGACACATCGCCTATCTTGACATTATTGGTCACATCGGTTTCATAATTTTTTGCGAACACGACATTTGACATCAATATTATTGAAATTAGCAGTATTGGTAAAACACGCAATCCTTTCATTCTGCACCTCCATCTCTGAGGAACATTTCCCATGCATTTCGCCAGCCGTCTTCCTCGGTATATTCATTTGCATAGTAATCTTTTATTTGAATTGACTCCGCATATGTGATGATATCAAAATCCTTAATATCATCACCCTTTCCTTCTGGTATTGAAATTCTTACCTGATCAAACAGCTGCTGCGTATCTTCCTTTTTTTCAACAATTTTTTTATAATAATAGTAACCACCAAGATCCCCTTCCTCTTCCGGGATATACGCCCAGTCATTCAATAGGTTCTCTTTCAGTTCATCTGCTGGAAACCAGTCGATGCCATCCTGTGTCAATTTTGCATACTTTTTCATATCCGAATCAGAGAACTCACAAAAAACCCGAATATAACAAGGTATTGTACCTGTATTACTAACTTTTATGTTTTTCCTGAAGGTTGTTTCCCCTACTTTTATTTCCTCTGGAGGATTATATGTTTCATTAAACATGATTTCGTTATAACCTACTGTAAACTGATTTTTGATGGATTCTTTATATGTAAAATAAGCAAACGTTCCACCCATACAGCATAAAATAAGTAAAACAGCACCGATCAGGACATTGTATTTTTTTCCTATGCCCTTCAATTCACTACCTCCTCTCTTACTGAAATAGCGGATAGGTCATGAAACACTATCCGCTGCGATTTATTTTCCGCTTAGGTCATATTCTCCGTTTATGTCAGCATCTTTTAAGGTATCTCCATCATTCTGGTTTGCAAATACTGTGTAAACAGCCTGTAGCGTTGCTTTATTCAAGGTATCGGAGGTTGTATCGATATTATTTACATAGTTGGACTGGATGGCATATGCCCTTACAGGGATGGAAACATCATCAAAACTTGCAGTTTTTGTTTTTGTGACGACCTGTCCCTCGATTACATTGGCAAACCTCACTTTGTCAAATAAGGCCGTTGTTGATTCATTTGGGTCCAGTTTCTGCTCATATCCATACACATATGTCTTTTTGGACGGATTGGTTTCATCATCTTGTCCTTCAGATAAAAGAATCCAGTGGGAACCAGTTGAATCATATGTTCCTGCCTCGGTTGAAAAATCAAATAACTCTGTATATTCTTCCGGATTCCTTGTCCCATCTGCCTCAACAGTAATCACATCTTTCATCGGAATATCAAATTCCATAAAAACAATCGCTTCATTGGCCCCTGTATTTTTAATCAATGGGTTTTTCTTCAGTTCCTCATTTGCGATGATAGGAGCTGTCGGATCTGGTTTGTTTGATTCAATGAGGTCAATCTGCACGTGTCCAACGGTAAAATTGTTTGTTGTTGTCTCGTTGTCAGTTAAGTAGGCAAATGTCCCTCCAATTGCCAGGGCTCCAAGCAGTACGCCGGTTGCACACATTGTAATTACTTTCTTATTCATTTTTTTCTCTCCTTTTTGTTGTTGTAAAAACACAGAAAAAGATATTCACCAATATTAGATAAAAAATCATCAGTTTACCTGTCCTAGTCTGAAAGGCATGAACGAAATATCCTGCGTAGGGAATTGAAAAAGAAAACTTCCCCATGATTTGATTCTCTGTAATTGGCGCTACATCATTTGTTTTGTTATTATCACCTTTTGTAATGTAATAAACGCCATCTTTTTGTACGATCCTATGTGTAACAGGATCTACATCTTCGGTATACCGAAACATGATGATATCCCCAATCTGATAGTTACCAATGGCTGATTGTGTATATACAATGGATCCTGTTCTGATTTCAGGTTCCATTGAACCAGACAATACAACATATGGTTTCATTCCAAAGATAATAGGAACGAGTATGGCTGCAACTACTGCTGCCATGACAATTGTCATTGTTTGAATTGTGTTTTTCACTGTTTTAATAATAAAAGTCATTCCATTTTTCCCTTTCTATGTTTTCAACTATATTATGATTGTTTAAAAGAATTAACGTGTGTATATCCTGTACAAAAAGAAAAAAGGAGAAAAAATCTCCTTTTACATGTGTTTCCACGCCACAAATGAATTAAGTTCTTTTTTCTCATCATCTATCTGACTTTTTTCGTTATCGCCGCAATTTGTCTTATATGTCTGCCAGTAAGGTTTTCCTGAGTCTTCTTTTAATATACCATGTATTATATGACCATCTGCCTTCTGTAGCAATGCATCTTTAAATAGTTCCGGCAATCGTATTGTCGGCTTGTCTTTTTGAATGACATCCCAAGCGGGTTCAATTATTTTTTTAGCATTTCCTTCCATCATTTCTCCTAACCGATTGAAAAGTTGCATTGGCCAATTGACCACCTTGGTTCTTCTGCCTCAAAGAATCCTTTCTTATCATCATCCCATCTGAACCAGGAACGGTCTTCCTTCATGCAGTCTGGATGTATTCCTCGAAACATCCTTTCAACTATGGCATAGGAATATAGGCATTCCCGCATGTCACAACGATTGCTGTTCAGTGCTTCCACTGCATCTTCATAGCTGAATTCAAAACCAAATGTTCTCTGTGCTCCAAAATCCGGCCATCCATAATCATCAATTGTTGTACCATCCTTTTGCAAACAGGTAATCATATAGATAGGACGTTCCCCTTTCTCAACCAATTCCTTATACAAATGTGTTTCAATCATGACAAATCCTCCAATTCAATTTTCATTCCAATGTATTTTTCCTTGATGTTTTCCATCGTTTCGTCATAGCAATGGAAAAGGTCATAACAGGTCCTCCTGTCAAATATCACATCCGTGATGATTCCATCCTTATCTGTCTTAATGCATCCTCTAGTTGCTCCCGGAGCCCTTAATGCGTATATATGTCCAGGAATATTTTCAAATGCTATCCTATCCCCAAAATCGTACACATAAGACCGGTAAGTCCTTCCACTTGTTTTGTATCCAATCATGTATGTATCCATTTCTTCTGTTAGCTTACAGTAATATTCATGCTCAAAAAATGGTCCTTTTGACTTCGGAACCAATAACATTGCTTCATGTTCCATATAGCACCTCTCTTCATCTTATTCCTAATAATTATGTGCTTTTTATAGACTTGAAAATAAAAAAAGAAGCCGAAGCTTCTTCCAGGCACAGAATATATAGGAGGAACGCGACCAGGTGGATTCGAACCACCAAATGCAGGAGTCAAAGTCCTGTGCCTTACCGTTTGGCGATGGTCGTACATGGAAGCAGTCAGCGGCACTGCCAGTCCTGCTGCTTCCTATGTGATACCGGACTTGCCAGACATATCACATAAGCCGATCAAGGGACTCGAACCCTCAACCTACTGATTACAAGTCAGTTGTTCTGCCTATTGAACTAAATCGGCAAAACGGAGTGGATGGGATTCGAACCCATGTGCCCTTTCAGACAAACGGTTTTCAAGACCGCCGCGTTATGACCGCTTCGCTACCACTCCAAAAAAGAAAAGGGGGAATGTGTTTGACGAGGCTCGAACTCGCGACATCTCGATTAAAAGTCGAGTGCTCTACCAACTGAGCTACAAACACAAATCAGCGGAGCACACTTTGTTCTCCATCTGACTTTATACATAGGTATTATGTGTTGATTATTTTTGTGATAACTTTATTTTTTCATTTTTCTATTATTTTATTACTTTTATCGAATCAGTATAAGATTGTAATGCTACACAAAAAGGCCTTACGGCCTTTCTACTTTTATAATAGGTTTAAAGCATTCATCGGATTCTTCTCCAGTTCTGCATATGCATTATCAATCGTTTCCATTTTCTCTTTCAGTTCGGTCTTAAGATAGCATTTCGTGGCAATTGTTCCATATGTTTTACGGTCGATTTTATCAATCTCACTCCAATTAATTTTATTCCGATTTATCTTTTTATATTGCTTTCGGAATTCAGAAATCTTACAGAAGTAATTTTCCCGGCTGTTTAGATATATACGAATGAAATCATCAACGGAAATCTCTTTATTGTATAAGAGACTGAATGTGTCTATGACATCCTTATAATCTATGTTTCTTCTATTGATTCCTGCCTCGGTGAACATATTATCCAATATAGCTACCAGAAGTTCCTGCTTTTTTTCATCTATATGATTTGATATTTCTATGATTGCTTCAATGTATTTCACATTTTTAATATCCCATGCCCTTAGCAATTCGAGATTTAATCCGGTTTTCTTTACTGATTCCATATCATTGAAATCAGTATCTGGATAATAATCCTTCAAGTTGATTTTGGCTCCGTAATAATATACCTTGTAGCCGGAAAGATAGCTTATTAATGCTTTGTATTTAGTAAAGACATTAAGGAAGTTCTTAATGTTGCTTTCACTTAGAGAAGTAAAATTTGCGACAGCATATTCATACTCAAGCTCCCCAAGGCATGATGTGATATACAACAGCAATCCAGGAAAAAACTTTTCCAAGAAATCCTTGAGATATTGGTTTCCCTTCATTGTTTTGAATATCCTGTTGTCAGAAATCTTGACATCGCAAGTTTCTGTGTTGATACTAAGCCTCATAGCTTCTACTTCGTACAATTCGAATCCTTTTGATAAGAGATTATAGTATATGAAATGAATCATGTTACCTTCAGCTACTGAATCATAACGTTTTGAAATTGCCGTATTCCGGCTGATATTCAATAGCTTTGACTTTGGTAACATCGTGTTACATTTCGGACATTTCTTTTCAGACATCTCCATCTCACATCCACACATACATTGCTTCCTTACCATATTGTGGACACCTATTTTTTCTAGTCCATATAATTCCATCAAGTCTTTATTCATGGCTGCCTCCTATCATATCAATCCATTCATTTATATACTGCATGTCATCCTTTGAAGGTAATGTATTTGAAAATGCTTTCGCTTGCACAAGATTGTTATGTTTATTTAATTCGATTGTTACATATGGAGATTTTAGATCATTCTTTTTCCTCAGGAAGAAGATTTTTGATGTTCCATCTGCAACACGGTCAATATAGGAGCCTACACAATGGTTCATCTGTTTTCCTTCCATAATCAAATCATTTGTTTCTTCCGGCGAAATAATAGAATAGTTCGGATTTCCAGGCAACGATATGATTAATTTCTTATTTTCCTCAATCTGATTTTTGAACATTTCTTTGATTTTAGCATCTTGTATATCTTTTATTTGCAAAGCCAACACATCATGTTGACTCATTACATTCTTAGGAAGTTTTTTATCAATTTCAATACCGATTATCTTGCACATATGAATATAATCATGGATTATGTCAATATAATCCTCAGGGGATGTATTATTCAGGAAGATAGCTTTTATGGATCTGTCAATGAGCGTTTTCATCGTTATGTCAAATGTATTGAATATCTCTTCCAGACTTTCGAAACTAATCTGGTGTTTAAAGACACAATCCCAATAACTATCTGTCTTTTCTTGAAGTCTTTTACATTGGTCCATGAACGTAAAAAGCATGTCCATACCAGTTGCTGATATGCGTGGATTTTCTTCCAGCCTTGCGACTGTCTCAAGGATGTCTTCCACTCTATTGTCCCTTTTCCCATATAGGTTTATGATATATTCCTTGCTTCTTTTGGATGTTTTGATCCTATCTTTTGGATTCGGAAACGGTTTTCCAGTGAAATATGGATTTAATTTAAACGCCTTTTCAGTAGGGAGTCCATCCTTTACATACATTTCCAATAATAGAAAGAACGGTTCTGTCGAACAATGGTAACACACCTGAATCGCTTCACTGGCATCCTGCACATTTCTGTGAAAAAATCTGTCCTGCCACATCTTCATATAGATTTCCTTCATGCCTATATGATGTGAATGTTGGTCAAAAGCCATTCTTGAGATAGCATTACAGATTTGACTGTTTTCATAATAAGCGTTTTTAAAAAATTCAGATGCTGCTTCTGGAGTGGCTTCTTTCGCATCCAAAATAAAAACAATTGATTCCTCTCCATTTTTTATAGTCAGTGTGCTTGTTTCATTTACAGTAACCTCTGTATCCGTATCTGTATCGACAGCATGGATGCTATATTTTTTAAAACTTTCATATGTACCTTTATTTTTTCGTATGATAATTTCCAACCCATCAATGATTTCCGTCACATCTGCGATGTCCTCCAAGCGCATTATTTTAACAAAGTAACGCGATTGTTTTTCTCCACGATATATTTGGAGTCTACCATCATACGTCTCATCGACAAACACATCCTGTCCAGCAGGTGCTACATACAATTTCTTACTTTTGATGATTTCTGCTATGCGATCATTTAATGCTATGAAATCCATGTCGTAAATCCAGGTATTACATAAATATAGATATGTCTGTCCTATACATAATGTTACATTCAGATCTTCTGGTAATTTAACAATTTTAATATCTTTCATACACTCTTCCTTTCATATTTATTTCAACATAAGTATGTGAAGGTTTCTTTATAAACAAAAACAGGGACTGTTTCCCTGTTTATTAGATTACACATTCAATTGTCTGTCTAAATCCTATCTGACTTTATGTATCTGAACATGTCCACCACATCATCCATTAATGGATAGCGTGATGTAAATTCAGTAGTGGAACTTTCGGCAAATTGGCCGTTAACCATGTCGATATAATAAGTAAATGTTCCATCGTCCCCCATATAAAAAGCGTTCCATTCTGCGTCTGACAGTAACCGTCTTACTTCAAGCTGTTCAAGCGCAAGATTATCAAAGCTGATGACTTTGAATTTCTTTGATAATGGTTCCAGATTGTCATAAAGCCATTTTTGCTTTTTCTTAATTTGTTCTCCTTCCAGCTGGTACAGGTCATCTCCTCTTCGGATTTTTTTATATCCAAGGATTAATATCTTCAATCCATTGTCTTCTAATTTCCTGAATTGGTCTTCAGTGGCTATTCCATTTATCACATGGATAACGGCATTGGGGTATTCTTTCACCATTTCAATAAATGCAGGTGTTGGATTGACAAGCGATATTCCAAGTCCATAGATAAGTCCTTCTTTTACCAGATTCTTAACCATCTCCTGCTCTCTTTCAAAATGAATTTGGTTAAGGGTAATGTTCGCGAATACGTTCAGTTTCTTTAATTTATGCAGGAACGGAACCAGATCCGGGTGTTCAAGAATGTTGCCACCTCCAAGTGCTACTTCCTGGAACGGTTTTAAGGTATCAACAAATGGTGCATTCATGATATCTGCAAGCTCCCCATCTGGTGTACTTCCTTCATGACACATTGGACAGTTCATGTCGCATCGGTTGCATATCTTGATGTCCATGTTTTCTGCAAATTCCGGCTCAAATGTTTCATCCATTGTAAACCGCACCTTTGTCCCATCTTCAAAAAGCTTTACACTATAATTTCCATTTTTATATTTTCCTAATAACTGATTCATTGTTTTATCCTTTCATTCTCTGTTGATCGGTCTGACAATATCAGTATGGGATTATTTTTTTTGTATAAAGCATTACTGCAGATTTCAAACATAAAAAAGCACCCACAGAGGTGCTCTTTTTTTATAAACTTATGTTCGCACAGTCAGTCAATTCAATTACAGTTAATTCTAATTACGTTGCGTTTTTCGGTCACTGCTTCATACTTTCTTTGTTTTGTTATAACCACTTTTTTTAATCGTCTATATCATCGTAGTACATGGTCAGATAATCAATGGTTATAGGGTCATCCGTTATCTGTGATATATACTTTCCAAATAATGCATTTAATGACTCTATTGTTAGCGATCCCATTATTTTACTGAATCTCCATGGATAATCCGGATATATGTAAAGATACCCATTGGGGACAGAGTCATATACAGATAGTTCTATATTCTCCTGTTCATTTATTACCCTTGAAAGGTATGCAGACAATCCTTGATACCCATCCATTTCGTAGTCATTTAACCAATCCAGGATGTTATTGTCTGAGAGAGATAGTTTTCCCTCTTTTAAATCTTCCTGCATCACTTCCCAGTCATCTGGAGTATACTTTTTAACAAATTCCTCCAGGTTTTTGTTTCAATCCACGCCCGGTATATTGTCGAAGTGCGACTGCATCCTACGTAGATGCGTGGTTGACCTCATGGCAGTGGGGGATACCGATTACTCTCCGCCCACCACTGCCGTTAAGTTTGTTTTTGGCAATTCATCTCACCACCTTAGAGGATGGGAGAATCCTTGCTAATATTTGTTAAATTTCACTCCTGACAAATTTACACCGTATCCTACAAATTTACTTATCACAATTTTTACCCTCCTATACTTCGATGATTAAGTGCATGTATTCACCATAGTGACTGCCAATTTCTGTTTCAAGGTCATGGCCCCCGATTGTGAACCAGTTTAATTCCAATCCTGTAATTGTGAACTCGGAATATCCCACCCAGCTTACTTTTGTCTGAATATCTCCGCCAAATACCAATTCATCAAATGCCTGCATTGCTTCGTCCAGGCTGCACTCCTTATCTGTAAAATAAATCCTTAGGTTACAATCCTCAATGATGGCCTTTTGTCCTCCGAGTCCATGATAGTGTTCCCCAAATAATCCATATTGTTTTGCAAATTCTTCAATGTACCCAGTTATAGGATATCCATACTTTTTCCATTCGTATTTACATTCCTCTGGTTTCTTGTCGTTTAATGAAATAATGGAATCTCTATCTCTTGATATATATCCCTTTAAATGTAATTGCGGCATCGTTTCTCCTCTCTTTTCATCTCAATTTTTCATTGATATATACAGTATGGTAATTTAAAATCAAAAAAAGAAGCCATAGGCCTCTTTTATATATATTAGATTGGTTATCCCAATGATTTTTCATATTCATTTAATCCACAAAATTATCTTAACAAAATCCAAATTTGCCAAATGCAATGATTCGATCTCCAGACTTGCTTACAAATGATTCAATAAATGATTCAAGTTCATCATCTTCACTGAATACCGTTTCATATGTTCCAAAGTCTTCATTCAGTAACGCATCCAATGCCTCTTCTGGGGTACAGCTATTGATTTCTTTTCCAATCTTTTCCATATATTCTCGTGCTTCTTCCCATGTGCAGAAAGGTGTCCTTACACAAACGGATGAAGACCACACATCACCTGTATACAGCAGAACTCCTTTTTCGAAAAGTTCAAAGTCATCTTCATCCGCCATGGTAAGAGAATGTGTAGAACTGGAATTTGTTTCAAACACACCTGATCTAACTGATAATCTCATATTGTTCTCCTTCCTATTTGATATTTATATTATGTATTAAAAAAATGTTATTTAGCTTTAATCACTGTCAGTATGAAGGCTCACAAACCGGTTGAAGATGAAATCCTTATAATCCAATCCCATCCTTTTAGGGAAGTCAGACATGGACCAATAATCCTCAATCGTCTGATGGTCAATATAGGCATCTTTCTCAGAAGTTGGATCAATAAATATTCCGTCGCATTTGCAATATTCTTTTAATTCGCTCTCCATATTCCTGAAAGCATAACTATCATATGTATTTTCAATATCATATCCTCCATCCTTGATGTAGGCAATCGTGACAAGATAGGATAGCTTTTCTTCCTGATTCATGAAGTCTTCCATTTCGTTGCCAAAACGGCCAAGCTTTACGATTAAAAATTTGCCATAATCACCCATTCTCTTCCGTCTTGCTATTTTTATTTTGTTCTCTTCAAGCCCCTCTTTTGAAATTACAATGGAATGTACGCTGCTTGAGTTTGTTTCAAATACATTATGCCTGATGTTTATCATAGTTCCCCTCTCCTTATACTAAGTGTCAACCCCGCACCAATAAATACAGTCCTATTTAAATAACTGTGTTTCAGCCCCGTCATCCCCACTACTATCTGCTACTAATTTTCCAGTATGTTTATAAATCATGACTTTATGCTGTAGTGATTTGTAAAATCGTTCCTGTTCCTTTAAAAAACTTGGCCGGTAATACCCATATTGAATTCCCGCCTCCATTTCCTTCTTTTCCATCCCAGCATGTACCAGTTCTACGTGATAGGGAAAATCGGGATGATGATCGAAGCAGGTATCACAAAGATCGCATTGAATTGCCGGTTCATATGTTACGATTTTACGCATGATGTTGAGGATATAGTCTTCCTCCTTTTTCGTAAGTTTCTTTTTAATTGCCGTTTCAGTATCTACACATTCACATTGTGAGATACAATCCCAAAAATAACTCAGGACATAATCACGGTCAGACAAGGCAATCCTTTCCCCTAACTCAAATTCAATGCGGATGGCTCCAGGGAAAAGCTTATAAAGATATTTTTGAAAACGGAACATCATGTCAATCGTACTATAAGAATATTCTGAGATTGGATGCTCCATTCTTTTGTTCGTTACCATGAATGTCATGATTTCATCCTTACGGTTTAAAAAATATCGGTTCAAGAGTAATAGTTTATATGGACTTTCATATCCCTCCGGACTGTCAATTTCTTTGGAAAAAGTCTTATCATCATATTCAAGTTTTTTATATCCTAATGCATCATTAAATTTTTTTAGATATCCAATGCTCTTTTCACCCGTATACCGTTCGGTATAGGCCTTTCCTGCATATTCGAGACGTTCCTTATATGATAATGGCTTTGCTGCGTATACAGTCATAATAATAGTGTCCTTCATTTATACCTCCTTATTTCCTTTTCTCTCTATATAATGTTACTTTTTCATGCATATGACTTATAAGTTTTAATGATATTGAAAAAGAGACCCGAAAGTCTCTTTTATTCCCATGACACACGATATCGAAAACCACCCATATCAGTTACTTTTGTAATCTTGTAAAAATGTTCCTTCAGTACGTTTTGTGCACCCTCCGAAATATCATCGAAAAGAGCTTCGTAAATCAAGCCTCCATTTTCTTCATTTAAAGCAATTGAAAGACACGTTTCCTCAATTACCTTAATTTCTTCTTTGATTTTCTTCTTGTAGACTTCTTTGGTTTTTTCCCTCAATTCATTGGCTTTTATCATATTGGCACCTCCAGCAATCTTTATTCAAATAAAGTATGGCTTTATTTGAATAAACATAAAGAAAAAGAACACTGGTTTTTGTTTTGTCCTTTTCTGTAGCATATTATTTTTAAGGATGATATCTGGAGTTGTTATTTGGAAAGGAGTTAGATTATGTATTCATGGGAAATAGCTGATTATATCAATGACCGGAATGGACTTTTAACCATTGAAGAAGCAAATATAATCAACAACACAAAAGAAAATCCTCAACTCGACCATATAATCTTTCATCCATACGGAAATTGTTTTGATATGTGGGACCGGGAAGGCATGCACTTTGAATTTGCAGTCAAAATACCTGTAAGCTAAAAATGAGGGAATTTCCCTCATTTTGTTTTCATTCTGTGTCTGTTTCATGTCTATCCATTCCAAACAGTTCTATTTCCTCCTCCCACTTCGTATAAGAGAATATTCCATATTCGCACAGAAGTTCATTCAATTCATCTTCTGTTTTCCAACCATCATCAATTTTGAACCGCTCCAATACAGCCAGTGCCTGGTCACGGTTACAATACGGACGCGGAATCGGAGCCAAAAAGTCCGGTATCCAAGATTGTCCTGTATAATAAAATCCTTTTTTTAACACATGTTCTATCTCACTCATATACTTCTCCTTTTTTTCATATACACGAACAGTATGTCAGAATCTATATTCTGTAAAGTTGACCGTTCTTTTGTATATAAAAAAATGAGGATTCCTCCTCATTTTCAAACTAATCACATATCTTACGCAGCCATCTTATGTTAGCCATGTCTGCCCCTTCATAATATGTAACAATCGGTATATTGCTCTCGTCTGCAAGCATTAGGATTAAATCTTTTGGCCATAACCCCGTAATTTCACTATGGAAGACAGAATGGCTATAATATTCCTCTACCCCTTCTTCGATTTTTTGTACATAGGATTGGCGGTTCCCATCATCTTCCAGGATGATAATATCCGCATCTTCACATTCCGGGTCGGTAAATACATAGGCAGTTGTTTTTTCAGGATGAATTTCCTTCAGTTCCGGAATCTCCAGTCCAAGTTCTTCGAATCTTGTCCTCAGCTCTTCATATTTCTCATCTGACAGTTCCATCGAGTCCTTCGCTTCATAATAATCTTCCTTAATTTCATCATAAAGATCAAATATCATTCGAATCCTCCTACTTCTGTTATGGTTGAAAAAACTATGGTGTCAAGCCTTGTCTTTTCATGGATAAAGTGCTCTAAATCCCGGTTCAGTTTGTTCCTGATTGATTTCTGTTCACTTTCTGGACAGACCGGTTTTGCATCCATCATTTTCTTTATTTCTTCCTTGATGCTTGTAAATAGTCGCTCAGTTCCATCTGATCTTGTAATTCCGAGTGATGCAATAACAGGCTTTGGAATCCATTTCTTGGTTTTATTGTCCACATTTAGGCTGATGATGATGATTCCACCGTTAGATAACTTCTGTCTGTCAATCAATGCCCGGCCGTCTATGTCAGGTTCACCCATCATGTCAATCACGATTTTTCCATTTGCGACAGGCCCCCCAACCATTGCGGCCTTCTTTGTAATGGTAAGAACGTCTCCATCTTTCAGCATATATACATTGTTTTCTTCAATCCCAAGTTTCATGATGGTTTCTTTTGCCGCATATCGCTGCCGATAATCTCCATGAACAGGAACTGCATACTTTGGACGCAGCAGCGAATATAACAGTTTTAAATCTTCCTGACATGCATGTCCTGAAACATGGGCATCCTGGAAGATTACCTCAGCATGCTGCTCGGACAGATGATTAATTACCTCGGCCACAGCCTTTTCATTTCCTGGGATTGGGTTTGAACTGAAGACAATTACATCATTTTCACCGATTGATACGAACCGGTGAGTTCCCCTGCTCATTCTTGACAATGCGGCCATTGATTCTCCTTGTGAGCCAGTTGCTACTATGACAAGCTCCTTATCTTCGTAGCAGTCGATTTTATCCGTGTCAATGTACGTGTCATCCGGAATCGTTACATAACCAAGCTTTGATGCGATGGATATGGTGTTTTTCATGCTGCGCCCATCGATGGCTACCTTCCGTCCATATTTTGCCGCTATATTCAGCACCTGCTGGACCCGGTCCACATTTGAAGCGTAACTTGCAATGATGATTCTTTTGTCTGTATGTGTTGCAAAAATTGTATCAAATTTTTCCCCTACCGTTTTTTCAGACATTGTAAACCCTGATTTTGTTGCATTGGTAGAGTCTGACAGTACAGCCAATATCCCTTCCTGCCCAAGTTCCGAAAAGCGTGGAAGATCAATCCTATCGCCAAAGACGGGGGTATAATCAACCTTAAAATCACCTGTATGTATGATTTTACCGACCGGGGTCGTTATTGCAAGGGCTGCCGCATCCTGTATGGAATGGTTTGTCTTGATGAATTCCACCTCTAGATTTCCTAATGAAATCGTAGAGCCAAAATTCACAATATGCATTTTGTGTTTTTTCACACCTTCCTTGTTCAGCTTATCACGGATTAATTCGATTGTGAGTCTAGTCCCATATACTGGAATCGCAAGCTCTTTTAACACATATGGCAGTGCACCAATATGGTCTTCATGCCCATGGGTAATCACAAAACCTCTAATTTTGTCAATGTTCCGCTTTAAATAAGTGATGTCTGGAATGATTTTATCAACTCCAGGCATATCATCAGATGGGAAAGCGATTCCACAATCAACGACTATGATATCATCTCTCGTTTCAATCACGGTCATATTCATCCCTATTTGTGCCAGGCCGCCAAGTGGTATTATTTTTACATTTGCAACTGGTTTCTTATGCCTGGTCTTTTTTTCGGCTTTCTTCATTGTTTCATTGTTATCCATATATATTTCTCCATTCTATTATTTCAATAATGACTCTTTTCATCATTGTTTATTTTTATGATGTGATTATTTCCTATTGAATAATCATTTAACATACATAAATTTTTATCATATTAAGTATGATATGATAAATGGAGGAAAGACATATGGATGTAAACAAATTTACAGAAACCGAGTTGAAACTGATTTTGCATTGTGTCAATGTTACCCTTGATTGGGGTCTTAAGAATCCCGATCCTCAGTTCTATGAAGACCTTGACTCAATTACACAAAAATGTACTAGAGCAATTTCGCAACCGGTTGCAGATGTGAAAGCAGATGTCGAAAAAGGAAATATCCAGCGAGCAGCCAAAAAACATGAATCCAATGTCACTACCAATCTTGGAAGCATTCTTGCTAATCTTAGCTTGCCAAATTAAGAGCCTATGGCTCTTTTTTTATTAAAAAAAGGGCTAACGCCCTTTATTCATTGATGATTTTCTCTATCATATCTGTATTCCAACTCCATCCTATGTCATCTTCTTCAATGAAGAATTTATCCTTCCATTCTTCTTTTACAGTTACGGTTAATCCCTGGAATTTAAACATTTCCGGGACTACATCATGGCAATTTGATATATCATTCTTTATCTTTACTTTTTTCATAATCATATCCTTTCAACAATCTGCAAAGAAATTAGGTTGAAGACGTATATGGGTATAGTGATCATCACCTAATTTATATATTTTAGCTTTGCTTGCCCAGTTTGGCATCATGATCAGCTCATATTTAAAGCGCACGTTACACTGGTTTTCATACAATGCACTTAGGAACTGATTCGTGTATGGCTCTAAAAGCTGTAATTCGATCAATTTTCCATATTGGTTTCCTGTATGATGTTCATATCTTGACTTGACTTCCTGGAATAAATGTCTACTTCTCTCTTTCTCCATTGCCAGGGGCATCCTCCTCATATTCTGAGAGTTCTTCTATGTCATTGAGGTCCATTGCACATCTTTTCAAATAATAATGTCCACCATCCACTGAGATAGCTCCGCACTTACAAGTAACAAAATCGTGGACATGCCTTGATTCTATCACATCTCCGCATTTTTTGCATCTTGCGGCATTCTTTTTTATTTTTTTCATGTTTTCCATGTTTTTCTCCTCATATGGTTCCGATTCTGTGTTAGAAAATCGGATGTTTTTGTGACAATTTCACGCTTTAATATATCAGCTCCAACCGATCTATGATATCTGGAAGAAATATGTTTGTAATATCATTAACCTGTCCACCGAAGCTATAATGGCCATTTGATTCATCGTAAAGCACGACATATGTGTGTTTATATTTGAACATCCAGGCAAAATAACCATGTTCTGGACTATGTCCAAGACATTTTAAATCGGTTGGGTCCACTTCTTTCAGTGTATCATCCTTTTCAAGAGAGGCCTTTAATTCACACATCTCTTCATTTAGAGAGGTAGATTGCAGCTCTTCCTGTTTCTTTTCCCAATTCGACTCATACTCATTAATTAATCTGCAGCTGTTTTCTATGATTTCTTCCTTTTTCATAGCCAGTTCACTCCGTACCATTTCTGGCATTTTTCTTGCTACATATCGAGCATCCTCTAAATCAACAACGTCACTTCCCATAATGATGCTTCCATGTCCGATTAAATTCAGACGGTATTGGTTTTTTTCCCGGCTTTCATAAACCCTGTCAATCAGGCTTAAAATCTCTTCTACTTCTTCGATTGCCCCACATGGAATCGGGGTCTTTGTAAAAGCTGCGTTTTCAAGATAACAATGGGAATGAATCATGTAGTTGATGTTTGGCAGCTGATCATACAACCTTAACTGGATAGGGGTGTCAACGGAGGGCTTTTTTTCGCCACAATAGTATACCTTTCCATCCTCCAGATATGTTGGAACGAAATTATCAATATTAAGGAATTCCTTATTCACATTTCGTTCGCTTACGAAGATATATTTTCCAGCTTTAAAAGATGGAAATCCTTTTGTGCATCTGAAATTTGTTTTCTCCTTTGGTCTTAAGCTTGCATTTCCAAGGAATCTGTTCACTCCCTGTTCGGGAACCATGATTTTATGGAAGATTTCTGCATATTGCTTCACCAACTGAATGAAGCTGTCCTTTTCTGGTATTTCCGGCCGGGATGATGAGCTATATTCTTCTTGCTTATATTGGTCAAAATACCATTTCATCAATAGATTTTTGTCTTCATCCGTTGATATGGTCTTTTGCCTGGTTATTGATTTCAGGAAAACAATACGTTCCATGACCTTTTTCATGCAGGATGGCAGATCAACACCGTCATACCAGCATGTACCAAGCGGGTCAAACGCCATCATATTGAAGATTCCGAACTCGGTCTTACGGAATTCAATGGTCATATTAGCCTTAAGTCCTAATGATCTGTTTATGATTTCCTGAAAGGTATATTTTCCTCCATCATTCCGTTTCGATGTGATCAGCATTGTATATGGATTCACCTCTTTTACATTCCGGATTTTAGGAACATCATTCGGAACATTTGGCATCCAGAAAACAACATCCGCAAATTTAGTTTCTTCCAGAATCCGTTCCAAGTCTGCAACGGTTCCACCATTGTGCATGTTTACAAGCATGTTATTTTCCTTTGTAATTTCTTGGAGGCAGCAAAACATCTTATTGACTAAGCCTGAAGCTTTTCCTCCATCCTGATCATAGTTTCCTCCAACAAGTAATACCTGCATAACTATCTCCTTTCATTTATCTTTAATTTTTATCTTTAATTTTTATCTTCTAATTTTTTTGTGATTTCATCATAATCCTTAGAAGCTTCTGCCTGTCCAAGCAGGCCAACCTCTTTATCATTCATTGCTTCCTTCGCACGTTTTCTTTCATTCTCCCAATAAGGGTCTTTCTCGTTTCTAATTTCCCAACTAGCCATTTTTAATCTCTCCTTTTTAAGATGCCTGAAGTTCATACAACTAAATACCGGTATTAATCATGCTTACAATATCTTTTATATAATAGCTCAACCGGATCTGGATGACTTTCAATTTTTCCCTTAATTTCTCCTGCTTTTGTCTGTTTAAATACCTTATATTCATCTTCACAGAATACGTCCCAATTTTGTCCATTGAATTTTGGATATGTAAAATATCGTTCCACAACTGCATTTAAACGTTTTTCCATACTTTTTCTATACATCTGAAAATCATTTTTCTTAAATATATCCTCCATCATGATAGGAATATCATTTGCTAAAAACAGGTTTATTCCAAAACCGCTTTTTGCGGGAATCCATGTTGGCATTGCTTCTTTCCAGTCTGCATATCGCTGTTCCCATTCTTCCTCTGATAAATCATCTGGCCTGTCAGTTTGGTTCTGATAATGGTAATCCATAATATCCTCTTGTTTCTGTAAGATGTCCTCAATCCAGTTTTCTCCAAAGAACTGAAACAGTATTTTATTTGGAAGTGGATACAGCTGAATTTCAGCACTATAGTCAAATCCAGGGGATTGCCGGCTGGAATGCATACTTTGTTCCACCCTGTCACGTAAATTAAAATGGACATTTGTTGCTATATCAAGGACTGTATTTTTTTCATCCCAAATCTTGTCCATCGGACCAAGATTCTTTAGCATTTCCAAGGCGAACGTCTTGTCAATCTGATACATGTCTTCATATAGATATATCATGTTAACTAACTGTCTTCGATAATGTTCTTGCATCACATCTTTGAAAACACATCGCATTTGAATCATCCTGTCATTCAATTCCAAAAGTGTCATGTTACGCTTAAATGCATATCCATTTACTATTTTCAAACTCATTTAATGATCTCCCTTTCCCTTTTATTTATTTAATATGTGTTTTATTTAAACATATATAATTTAAAAGATACGTTTTCATACATATTACATATATAAAAGACAGATACAGAATTAACATTTTCAATGAATACATTTATAATAGATATGGAGGTTTTATATGAATAAAGCAGCTTATTTTGGATCATTTGATCCATTTCAAAATGGACACCTTGATATTGTCAAACGTGCATCCAAAATCTTCGATGAAGTCCATGTTGTAATTGCCTTTAACATTAATAAAGGTCGTAGATATAACCCTATCGGGATACGAAAAGCAATTGAACAAGTGTTAAAAGATAATCATCTGGATAACTGTAAGGCAACCATCTGTGATTCATTGGCCATCCGGTACTGTGAATCGAATGATATTAGTTATATGATCCGGGGTCTACGGAATAATATTGACTACAATTATGAAGAAAACATTGCTAAAGTCAATTACACCATCAATCCAGATGTAGAAACGATATATTTCAGGACATCAGATGAAGCAATTTCCTCGTCCACGGTATATGAATTCTATAAATACAAGGAAGATGTCTCTGGCTTTATCCCAGATGCGGTATTGTCATACATGAAGGAGGTAGATGAACGCTATGAAGACAGTTGATGATGAATTGGTTGAACTTATGCATGTGTTGTCAGTCCTTAAGGCTGATCCAAAATACGAGACATCCATCCAATCATTGTATGAAGAAGTCGAATCACTGCGCAAAAAGACTGCGCTTTCCAATGAACTTATTCTTAACCTTCTGAAAAGTAAAATAGGACAACCTATTTATTGGGCTGATGAAGCATGGAGCAAGTATGAAAAACATATCATCTCAGATGTAAAGACTGAAATCCAGGAAACATGTTTTTTTGGTAAAGAATATCTAGGGGAAGAATGTATCAAGATATATGTCGATTCAGATGGCTATTATCTAGCCAATGATATAGGGAGCACCTTGTTTTTTACAGAAACAGAAGCAGAAGAACATAGAAAGAAATAAAAAGAGCGTTCACACGCTCTTTTTTGGTTCTTCTTCGGAGTCAGTAGACCCATTGATTCTTTGAAGTTCTGTAAGAAGAAGGTTCATTGAGATTCCGATATCCTGCGATGACGAATCCTCAATGCGAACATTGAGATTTGAAACATAGGTAAGAAATTCTTTTTTTACCTTCTCAAGCATCTCATGATATTCTTCCTTGTTTTCTTCCTTTACATTTTCTTCCTTTTCCATCAAGTTTATTACTTCTTGTGTATAAAGGTAGAAATATCGGTTAATCGAAGCCGTAACTTCTGGCTGCTTTTCAATGTTTTCCTTTAATTTCAGGAATTCAAGTTTTAATTCCTTTAGTGATTTCTTCTTATGGCCGCTTTTAAGATCACAATAATATGAAATGAACATTTCGATTGTATTCATGACCACATTATAATTCGGGTTTTTAATCTGGGAAAAGGCGATGTCGGCCTCTTCCTGTTTCTTTTTCAGTTCTTTCTTTTCAATTTCCAGCTTTTCCTGCAATTCACCCATTTTGTGCATAAGCTGATTGATCTGCTCGCATTCTGCAGGGGAACTTTCTCTCATGAATTCCCTAAGTTCCTTTATTTTTTCTTTCCTGTCCTCAGGATCTTCTATTCTTTTCCACTTTTCCAGGAATCCTTTTTCGATAGCCGCATCAATCATGGAAAAAAGGATATCCGTTCCGATATAGGACAATCCAATTGCAATCGGATTAAGGCCGAATACTGCGATGCATGTCCCACAGGCAGCAATGTTTGCTGCTGTGTTTACATGCTGAAACCTTTTAAATGTTTTGTGATCCATCATTTCCTCCTTATCGTCTTATTTTGTTTTCCAACATTGCCTTATTGAAATTGGTATTCATAATTGCAAGTTTATTGATTGCCTCTTCTCTCTTCTTCTGTCCTTCTGCAACAATCTGCCTTACCCCTTCGATTGTTTCAATCGTATTCTTGCTGCTCTGCTCAAGAACGTCAATATCAATGACACCTTCCTGCATGGCTCTTGCGATTTCGAGAGAAGATTCCTTGAACATTTTGGAATTGATTGTAATCAGATCATTTGTCGTACGTGTCACGGCCCGCTGCATATCGATACCATTCCTCTGACGCACCAGGCAGATTGCTTTGACCATCTGTGATCTCCATGTTGGGATCTGGAGGTCAATGGAAGTCTGGATTTTCTCAATGACTGCTAATGTTCCATCTTCCATGATTGTAATCTGCTCTACATTCTGGATTGCGCTTTCCCGGTTTAATGACAGGTCATAGATTCTTGTCTTAAGTCTGGCTAAACTGTTTTGTTTTAAGCCAAGCTTGCTGACCTCAATCCGGTCCGAAGGGTCAATGCTCTTCAATTCTTCGTCAATCTGTTCCTGCAGTTCTTTTTCACGGATTTTTGCGGCAAAAATGTAATTATCGATATCATTAATGTAATTGAAGTTTTCCTTATAGTACTCCTCATACAGCTCGACATCTTTTTTCAGCTGCCAGGTTGCATCAATCAGCTTGTCGCAGATTGATACAATAACCTCATTGACATTGCTAAATTTCTGCACATATTCCTTCACATCATCTACCCGGAATAATCTGCTGAAAAAACTCGGTTTGTATTCCATCAAAGTCTTGGAGTCAACTTTCCCAAGTTCCCCCGTCAGATTTTTCAATAAATCAGAAATCTCTGGCATGTCCTTTACTTTTACTGTTTCCAGCATCTTTGCCGAAAAATCAGAAATTTTTCTTGTTGCCTCTGTTCCGAAATCCAATGTTGTAAGATCACTGTTTTCCAGTGTTTCCTTCAGCGAATTGATTATATCCTGCCTCTCCTTCGGGAGCTCTGCCAATGCCAATGTTTCCATCTGTACTTTCTTAATATGTTCCATATATTTTCCCTCTCTCAGATTATAATTATTGGTTTTCTTTATCTTTTCTCATTCTATTTTGCCTGGTCTGTTGTATCCATCTCAATATCGTCAATTACCTTAAAGCACCTTTCATAATATGGGCTCATCATGATATTGTTGATGCTGTCAGTATTCCGCAGACCAAATAGTTCAAGAAATTCCACTGACTGCAGGAACTGCTTGATTTCATCTACTTTCTCCTTTTTGACATATACATCATATTCAATGTTCATGGTTTTGACCGGAGATACCTCGTAATAATAAGGAGACGTTAAGAATCCATTTTTAAAAGAATTCAGGTTTTCTGAAATAACGGATTCCTTACATACGAATATTCCTTTATGTAATGGACGGCCTTTTAATATTCCTGAAATATCTTCCTGCTTTCTACATTTTTTTAGGATGTTGTCTACCCTTGCTTGAAGATCTGGCAAATCAGAACCTGATGGTGCTTTGAAGTCGTTCAATACCATCACGAAATAGTTTCGAATATCCTGATAAGTCTCATCATATTCACTTGGGACAATAAGTGTAACGGCCTCCTTTTTTTTCCCAATAAGATGTTCGTCAATCCCAATATCTTCCCAAGTCTTATCTTCTTCAATTGCCTGCAGCAGATATCTGATATCCTTCATATAGGCTTTCCCGCTCTCCTGGTTGACAATTGTAAAGTTCTTTTTATAGGATGATAGATTTGTGTTTATGAACATGACAATCGGGGTATATAAATATCCGTTCAGTTTTTCATACCCGTCATATAGGTTCTTATCATTTTTCTTCGCGATGATAAAATCCTGATTCGTGTTGTTAACACTTAAACTTACCTTATTATCCTGTAAAACAATCTCCTTCCCTGCCACACGGTTTTTCAATGCTGTATCATCCATATCAAACCCGACTGAATACTGTGTCACAGGAATATCCCTGGTTATGTACGCGATGATTCCTGGGACCTGTGATAGCAAACTGCACAGGATGAGAATGGCGATCCATAATTTGAACTTTGCTTTTACAAACATACTTTTTCCTCCTATTCATCTTTGACGATAATAATATGTGGGTATTTATGTCTGGATAAACAAAAAGAAAAGAGGATTACTCCTCTTTTTGGTATTCCTTGTATTCTTTTTTCAGGCGTTTCTTGTCAATCTGATTAAGTTCTTTGTATTGCCTCTTTACTATCCCATACTCAACATTTATCCAGTTGTTGAATGTCATCTTTGTTTCCAGTGTTGCGAATTTCATAAGAATACCCCCTTTATTTGGATTCCTGTTCCAGCTATCATTTACACAAATATAATGCAGTTTTTTTTAAATCAGTAATCTAATATTTGACTATTAATCCATATTCCATTACTCGGTTGTGAAAACAACATGTTGATATGGGATTATGATATTGTTTTCGCTGAATTTATTAAGGATTTCTTTCCTTACATCACTACAGGCTTGGAAATTATCATTTACATCCTTTGTCCAAACGGTTGTTTTTAGTATGACACCATTTGCTGAAAAATCCTTGACCATGACAGTAACCCCGTCCTTGTCAACAACCAAAGGGCATTCATTCAAGGATTGCTTAATCAGCTCAATCGCTATATCAAGATGAGAATCATATGAAATCTCTATCTCCAGGAAATTTCCAATTTTGGAATCCTCGTAATTGCTGTTCTTGATTATTTCTTTGTTCATAACACTGTTCGGAATAATCAGCCGGTTATTGTCAAATAACTTGATTACCGTGTGACGCATGGTTATCCCTTCCACAATTCCGGTGATATCACTGTTGACGAGTGTGATACGTTCATTGATGTTATACGGCTTGCTCCACGAAAGCATGAAGCCAGCAATTACATCTGCCAAGGTCTGTTGTGCTGCAAATCCTGCGACAGCTAAAAATAAGCTCGAACAGGCAAATAGGGCTTTCGTTAAGTCTTTTGTTTCCCCAAATTGTAGTCCTATCGCACCCAGGCATATGATTGATACCACAACCCTTAAAAGCTTCAGCACGAATTGCGTATGGATATCTTTTTGTTTCTGATTGATTTTTTTAAAGAAAATATCCATAAGGAATACAATTAATAAGTAAATTATAAGAATGACACCTACTCGGATTATAATGTTTGGCAACTTCATATTCTGCTCCTTCTATTTTTTTCATATAATGGATTATGCAAGAAACTTTGCTGTAATTATGAAAAAAGAAGGAGAGGTGACTCTCCTTCTTTAGCAAACAACTCTCCTTCTTTAGTAGAGAATAACTGCAATTAAGTAAATAACAAACATAATTACTAAAACAATCACCACTGCCCAAAAAATGATGTCACCAAGGTTAACAGAACCTTTTTCACTTTCTAGTTGCTCCTCCAAATCTTCATTTTCCTCCACCTCGTCCGTTGAGGTTTCGTTTGTTCTCATATCTTCGGATACACTGGATTCATTTACTGATTCTGCCTGTGTTTCTGTTTCGATTGGTTTGATATCTTCAGGCATAAAAATGGCAGAATTTAATATTTCCGTACTTCCCACAATGTCATCCAATCGGATTGTGTCAGTTACGTCAAAACACCTTCTAAATAAATTTTGGGAGGATGATAGGTCATTTCCATTGATGGACCTTAATCCAAATAAATTCAGAAATTTATATTCCTTTGATAAATCCTTAAACCGTTCTGTTTTGTCAGGTTTTACATAAACATCATATTCTATCCTAAGTGATTTTCCAGGGGATATGACTCCTAACGATGAACCTGTGAATTTCTGACTGCATTCTGTAATGGTTGATTCAGGGGCCAATATGATTCCATCCATATTACTATCCTTCATGACCTCCAACACTTCACACTCATCTAATTTGGAGATAATTCCATCTGCACGCTTCAACAAATCTTCTTGATTTGATGAATCAATTGGTTGATAATCATTTAATGCCATCGCGATATATAACCGTAAATATTTGTAAGAATAATGATACTGATTTGGAATATAAAGTTTTGCACGTTCATTTAGATTTTCTATGATACTACTTTCATTTATTCCGATATCCTTCCAGCTTTTGCCATGTTCAATGGCTTCCAATAAGAGCCGTATGTCTTTTGAATATTTGCCATAAGTATGTTCCTTTACAGAATTAATCCATGTATCCTTATCATTATATAAATCTGCTGATGAAAACATGGTAAAGGATGTATACAGATAACCATCCAGTTTATCATATCCAGGATATTCCAAATCAGATGAATGTTCTGAAATGATAATATCTGGATCTGTTTCTGTATTTGTAAACAAATATGGCTGCTTTTCAATCACAATCTTTTTATTCGCCACCCGGCTGTTCAACAGTTGATTTTCTGTTCTCATTGATATGGTATAATTGATGGGTTCCTTTTCTTTCTTGCCTTCAATAATTTTAGGGATTCCCTTCATAAGCCCGCTTATCACGACACTGAACAGAATGATTGCTATCCATACTTTCCATTTTCCTTTTAAAAACATTTCTTTTCCTCCTGTTTTCGCTATTCCTAATAAATATGTATTGAAAAATCAAATCATAATTATCCATAGAGATGAAAAAAAGAGGATGGTCTCCTCTTTTTAGATGTATTAAGCCATAGCAACGTGCATTCATTACGAGCTGATAACTAGCACTATCATCAATAATATTACAATGAATAAAAGAAATAGAAAAAAACCGCCACTTATATGTTTTGCTTCCTCTTCTGTTGAATTTTCAGCGTTTTCACTTTCACTTTCTTTTTCCGTTTCATTGTCCTCATCCTCTGTAACATCCTCACTGGTTACATCTTCTGTTTCTGTCTCTTCAGCAGATGGAACCTTTTCCACTTCGGTTGTTTCAGGTACGGTCACGGATACAGGAAGCTCCGTCCCTACATAGTCAAAGGAGTCTACCACATCAAAGCATTTTTCAAACATGCAGTTTTTTTCACCCGTATGATTCCCATATATGGACCTTAATCCAAATAAGTTAAAAAAATCATTTGAGCTCATCAGCTCCCTAAAATCATTCAGTTTATCAGGTTTCACATAGACATCATATTGGATTTTGATTGATTTTCCTGGATATATGATGCCCCTTGTATAATTTTTAAAGATGTTCCGGCATTCTGCAACGGTTGATTCCGGCGCAAGAAGCAACCCATATATATCAGACTCTTCAACAAATGCGGATAATTCTATCTGCTTTGATTCTTCCAGTATCTTATCGGCTCTTTTTGTCAGCTCTTTTGCGTTCTCATCGTTTAGTGGTTCATAATCGTTTAAGGCTACTGCAATGTACTTCCTTAGACTATCATATGAATAATGATACTTGGTTGGAATGTAAAGCTTAACAGGTTCATCCGGTTTTACAATATAATTATTTTCTGCCCCGATGTCATTCCAGTTTTTTTTATGTTCAATGGCCTCCAATAAGAGCCGTATGTCTTTTGAATACTTATCTGTATCATGTTCATTCGATTTATTCAACCAATTGTCATCATATCCTTTATAAAGATACTTGTTTGCAAATAAGGTGAAGGTTGTATACAAACCTCCTTCCATCTTTTCATAACCCGCATGTTCTTCTGATTTATCTGTCACGATGATGTCAGGATCCAGATTGGAATGAATGAACGTAACATCTTTTCCTTTTGCTGTAATGGTTTGATTGGAAATCCGGCTGTTAAGGGCCTGATCCTTTGTATCCATTTGGATGGTATAAGATACCTCATTTTTCTTTTTTTCTTCCTTGTTTGCTTTGATTTGTGGAATTACCCTCATTAATACGCTGCATATAACACATACAGCAAGGATGGTAAACCATATTTTATACTTCGCTTTTATAAACATTTTTTCCCTCCATATCTTCTATTTCCTATAATATGTTGATATTTCAGAAAAAACAAAAGAGGGTTTCCCCTCTTTTAAATCTTTAATATATAGTCCCCTAACAAAACATCTTCTGTAGGGATATTCCATTCTGATGGCACAAAACCATTTTTCAGACAAAATGCCATCATTTCAGGCGTCTCCACTGATTGGATTAAAATTTCTGAAATACCTTCTCTTTGACAATAATCAATCAGTATACCCACGATTGAGGTCATTGTACCGCGCCTTCTGTTTTTGAAACAGACTCTTGATATGGTTACCCTGTATGTTCCCAGGGATGAGATCCTGAACTCATTTGTGCCTTCCTTATCCATGAGCCAATAGGTTGTTCCAAAAGATTCGCGTAAGGTAAGTTCACAATCATTTCGTGCCTCAATAACTTTCTTTATCTGTTCGATGATTTCTTCCTTAATGGGGGTGTGTAATGGCATCTTCATCCACTCCTAATCCTTTTAAATATTTTTTTACATATTTGGGGGCTTTCTGATATCTGCTTGGATGCCCCAAAAACCAGTATACGAATTCACTTGTTGAGAACATGGCCTGCGTTGTCCCCAGTTTATCGCCTTTTATAATATGACGCTTCGCAAAGTCATAAATCTGTTTTTCTACCATGACAAGTGGAATCATCTCGCATGTATTCCTGCATCTTCTGCACCAGCCATCATCATCGAATTCATTCTCTTCAATCCCACAGATATTTACCATTTCCATCTGTACACATCTCCTTTCTTTAGATTATCAGATAGCTCCTTTTTACCAGTCATGCTCAAATACAAGCAATTCCTCCTCGAAATCAATATTTGCGGATATCATAGATCTATATGCCGTTATAAGGATTTCAAATTCGTATAGAGCTGAATCCGTTTCTGCTATATCAAGCAGGTTTGTTTTCTCCAGTTTATTCTTTAACCACTGAATCATTTTATCATAGATTTCCTCTTTGATAATAAATTTTTCACCATTTTCTATTTTAATCTTATTTTCAATAAAGAAATCTTTGAACAGATTTCGGCTTTCAGACAAAATCCATTTCCCATATTCTTCTGCCATAGCAGTATTACTCTCATAGCTTATAAAAAGAAAGTCAACAAACATATCCTTATATGTATAATCTTCTATGATATCCTGTATTTCTTCCAATTTTTTCTTTCGTATGGAAATAAGTTCCATGTCATATCCCATCATGTTCTCCCTTCTTGCATCTTTTTCTGAATAGCCATGGATTCCGTTCTCCACTATCGTTATAGTGATAAGACCATTTTCCTGTATCTACTGATGGTGGCTGCTGCCATGTAACACCATTGTCCATAGAGATTTCGATACTTCCACATGCCATTGCGTGTTGTCTCCAGATTATCTGCATGTTGCTGGTGTCATAAATCTTTCCGGCCTCCATCCCAATTTCCGCCTCGTTCAGCATGGCAAGAAGTCCATTCGCATTTGAATGCTCAATTTTTAGCATATCTTTGCCCCTTTCTTTGCCAGCTTATCTGCCATCTCATTATATTTATCCCCAGAATGGGCATCAACTTTCTGGAACACGATGTCTATATAAGCTGATTTTTCAGACATGATTTCCTTATATGCTTCTGTATGTTCATTATTTCGCTTCCATCCATTGACCCATCCCGCTATACCTGTGTAATCATGGCAGATTGTGATTTTTGAAAAGCCTTCATCAAGGGCAATGTCCACTGCTTTTTGTGCTGCCAGTATTTCTCCTGCTACATTTTCCATTTTGGCTGCTTCCTTATCTTCACCCGTTCCATAGTATTGTCTTTCTGATTTCCCATCAAGAAATACAATTCCATATCCGTAAATATTCAGTGTCCGGTTATAACTCCCATCTACATATGCGACGCAGGAATCCTCATTTATTTCTACCTTGACATCTTTCTTGGATTCTGTCTTTTCTTTATTGTTTAGATCGGATGAAAGATATTCATCCGCTTCTGCTTCTGTTTTAAAGCTCTTATATTTAGCATTGGGAAACTTGTCGACCTGATTTTTACACTCTTCCCAGGAATAATATTTTCCTGGTGTTTTTCCTACTTTTACAGCATAAATTTTCTTTGCCATAATACCTCCTCGTTTTAACTATGTCAGTCATGACTCTCCCAGTTACAGGGAGTGGTATTTCCTGTACAGCTCCAACAGTCCTTCGCTATCCCTCTGATTCTCGTGGCTGATTGGTGGTACAAGTAAATTACCATCCTTTTTTAGATATGTGTAGACAGCCCTCACCCCGGTAATATCATTTATACTTATCTTTGTATAGGATACATTCTTTTCCTCGACGTTCCACCCAGGCAGGATTCCCTCCACAAAACGCAGCAACAGTGTTCCTTCTTCAAAAATATTTGTATCTATGTCAATTTTCCATTCTACGGGGACATTTGGAAGGCCTGTGTCATAATGGACCCAGATGTCCAGATTGAATACATCAGATAAGTTGTTATCAGATAAATCAACCTTTTTGTAGAACACCGGTCTATCATATTGGAATCCCACTTGCGCTTTCTCTTTTATACGGGTCAAAAGTTCATGACCGGCCCTGCCTTTGGAAATCCTGTAATACATATTGTTATATCTTGCTATCATAGGTTTACTCCTTAAATCATTTTTCTTCTATCTTGCGTTCCTGGCTATCTGTCCATAATTTAATTTCATTTACGATTTTATCAAATTCTTTATGCCCATGGAACGTAAACCCATACCATTCATCTCCTCCCGATGTCTGCTATAATCTCTCGGAATCTTTAAGCCAGTAAAATCAAGGCTTTTAGATTCCTTTTTTATTAAAATCCCCCACTTTTTTGTCAAAAATCGCTTGACAAATCGCCCAAAATTTGCGGCGAAGCCGATTGAATATATTTTATTTTTTCGATTGGAGGCGATTCTATTGTTACCTGTTAACTGTGGCAGTCATGCTGACTACCAAAACTTTGTTACTGATAATCTTCGTAAATATTATCCCAACCCGGATGCGCTTGCTCCCTCTACCTGGGATATCATCGAACGTTTTTGGTCTTTAGATTTATCCTATACGGATGAGCTTATGCGTGATAAATACTCTAAATTCGGTCCCGCTCCAAGAACTCCTTCCTCCATGCAGCGTTCTTACCTGTTATCTATTGATTTTAAGGTGACTTCCATAACCGACTGGGCTGCCCAGCTTAAGATCAATCCTTTATATGCCATTCTTAGTGGGTTTGAAGTCGGAGATACACCTGGTACCGGTACTTTTTATGACTTCTTTGACCGGTTATGGGATTCTGAAGAGGACAATCTGTCTCCTCATATCCATCCTGTGAAAGCCAAGGTTAAAAAGCCAAAAAACAAAGGGGCGAAAGCGGAATCTGTGGAAAAGATCACAGTTGCAGAATTGCTTCCCCAGCTTGAAAACACCTCTTTTTCCCTTGAAGGACAGCCTTACCATTCCCTGCTTCAGATCTATAAAAAGCAGTTTCTTGACGTGTCCGTTTCGAAAGGGCTTATCAGCAGGGGATCCTTATCTGCAGCAGGCGACGGGACTCCTGTTGTTACCTCGCACAGGATGCGCTCTCACCGCATCTGTGACTGTGCCCCAAAAGGAATCTCTGACTGTAACTGTGACCGCTGCTTTTCCCAGCCTGACTGCGATATCGGATGGGATTCTTCCAGAGAATGCTGGTATCACGGATACAGTCTGTACATGTTCGTTGCATCTGATTCCGAAAGCGACCTTCCCGTTTTCCCTCTATTGAACCCTGCTTCCAGGCACGATTCCCTTGGCTTTTTAGAAACCTTTTTCAGGATGAAGTCCTTTCTTCCGGATCTTCATATTACGAAGCTGCTCCTGGATTCTGCACATGATGCCATGCCTGTCTATGAATACTGCGAACGGGAAAACATCACACCTTTCATTGATCTGAATGAAAAGCGTGGGATAAAAGCCAAATATAAAAATGACTTTACCATCGGAAAAGATGGTATTCCTGTCTGCAAAGAAGGGCATCGCATGAATCATGACGGCTGTGAGCCATCCAAACACAGATTAAAGTTCAGATGTCCGCTTACCAGCAGAAAGTACGGCTGTTCCTGTGAACATCCCTGCTCTGATTCAAAGTACGGCAGAACCGTACATCTCGCTATGAAGGACAATCCAAGATTGATCAATATACCTCCCCGCGACAGTGAGGAATGGAAAATGGAATTTCATGCAAGGACATCCGCAGAACGTTCTAATAAACGTGAGAAATTAGACTTTAAATTAGAAGACGGCAGACACCGGTCTACTAAGATGTGGTACTGCCGCCTTTATCACATCATGATGCTACAGCATCTTGATGCATGGGATTTGCCCTTTGAATCCACCCTGAGAAAGTTGATTTTAGAAGCGGCATAATCCTTTTTAGATTATACACTCTTTCCTGGCATAGCGACAACTGTTATGTCTATTTCTCATGTCTTTTTTTATCTTTTTGGATAATATATACTTTTCAATGTTCAATTCCAGCTATGCTGGTTATAATCACTCAGAATTCCGAGAGATTATTGCTTTGTAAATTCTGAATACAAATCCAATAACCGGCATCTTAATGTATATGGTATCTTATCGCCAAAAACAGCATTAAAACACGTTTCCATAAAAAACTTCATTCTGCTGTTTGATTCATCTTTTATAATTTCCTTCAACGCTTCTAATTCGTAGATTGCGGCATCCACTTTTTCGATTTTTTCTTCATTGTCCATGTTATCTTCCTTTCTTATCTCTTTTTACCATTACTATGGATATTATGTTGTGAAAGTAGCCAACACAAAGCAGATGCAGAAACAGAAACTTAATGTCAACCAATCATTTTGCAGTACTTCGGAGTGAACATAGAATCATACCTGATCATTCCTATTATTTTTCCATACATACTACATGTAATAAACAAAAAAGGAGAAAACTATGAGATTGAATTTTTTAGGATGTGGTTCCGGTTTCACAGACAGTCATAACAATGCCTTTTTCACAACAGAAGAGAATGATATCGTGTTTATTGATTTGTCCATGTTAAATATCCGGAAAGCATTGAAACTCATTAATGGTAAAAAGGATGTGTATCTTCTGATTACACATATGCACGATGACCATGTCAGTGGGCTTACACTTTTTATCCAATATTTGTACTACACATTAGGAAATAGGATATTAAATATCGTGATCCCGGAGGTTCTATATATAGATGTTGTGGATGAATTGAGGATTAAGGGTATTTCGCCTTATCTATATAAAATTCTGGTATACAACCCTGTTTTGAACCAATTTGTACATCCATGGGATTCCGTAAGCTGGCTAAATAAAATCATTCCAACAGAACATGTGCCTGAACTGGCAGGACGTTGCTTTGGTTACGATCTTAACGTTCTTGATACACATATTATATATACCGGTGATACCTGCAGGCTTTCTGATTTTACTCCTTATCTTGAGGAAGAAGGTTCTGAATTCTATGTGGATTGCTCTTACGATTATGGGGCTGTCCATCTAAAATGGTCAGATGTCGAATGTGACCTAAAAGAACTTGCGATGAAACACAAGGTGTATCTGATGCATCTGGATAACCAGAGGGCATTTCAGTTAGTTGATCTTCACGGAATACATCTTGTACGTGAATATATTGGTTTTACAAAGGAGGTTTAATGGATGGATACTGTTATGGTACTTTCAAAAAGGGATAAATGTCCGGAGGGCTACACCTTGATTGACTGTACATCAAGGAATGATGATCCGGTGTACAGACTTGGGCTGTCGCCATTTTACCTGTCTGACATCCCCTGTTATGATGGTCTGATATCAAAAAATCTAGAAAATGCCTGGCAATATTCCAAGGTATATCCTGACATGATTGATGCGGATGGAAATCCAACAAAAGACTATTTTTCCTGGCGAGACAATGGTTTTGCAAAATCATGGGCTGACCGTTACCCGAAAGGAAGAGGCGCAGTTCCATCCTATTCCTACTGGAAGCTTTCGGATGACTATGTGAAGCTTGGATATATCGACGCCAGGAAATATATTTATATTCCGCTATATGCTGCAGCTGCCTTTAAGACAGAAGGATATAAACGGCTAAAAGATCTGTATTTGGAAAAGGATGGCAGGATTGCACTGGCTGATTTTGATGGATATAACTATTTGAAGCACGGCATGTCGATGAAGGATGTTGTAAATGATGAAACCAGGAAAATGGGTCATGGGTTTGTCCTTGTCATGATGCTTGAGGAGTATCTCACACTAGAAGATGATAAACTGGTTGATATATCTGGAATTTTAAAATGATTGACTGAAGGAGGCACCACGAATGAGGGCAAGAGTCATCAAAAGCCGCGAAAGAAAATGGTATCGTATTGGTGAGATTTATTTAGTCAGGAACACAGAAAAATATGAAGGAATCGGGGTTCAGGTATGGAATACCGATGAGAACATCCCTCATCCGGATGTGATTATGGATGGGGATTATCAATTAATTACATAGAATCTACAGGAATATCAAAATGCGTTTTATAAGACTGCTGATGCAGTCTTTTTTATTTGATGTACAAGTAAAAAGAGTTGCAAATTCTGTTTGTCTGGGGATTCATAGACACTTTATCCATCAAGCATGATTTTTTATTTTTCGTCCTTGTTTTATTTGTTCCTAATAATTGTATTCATCAAAAAAAAGCGGAATCTCTTCCGCTTTTAATTTTATTCTTTCATTTCATCAAGAACGTCTTTTGCAATTGCTGCAACGGCTGCATTTACAGCATCATTCTCCCCATCGTTTTCGGGGAGTCCGGAAATATTCACATTCCTGGTAACCTTGGCATCATATGTATTTGCCTTCATGACATCAACAATGTCCAGTCCGGTCGTTTCCTTGATGGACTCAATTGTCTTTGCCAATACAGAAGGGACATAATCCCCCATGGAAGATACACCTGAATCACCCTTACCACTATCAATGATAGTGACTTTGTCAATGGTCGCAAGTGGTTCTGCAATCGCCTTAGCCATTTCAGGTAATGCCTGAACGATCATTTCCATCATAGCTGCCTGGCCATATTTCTTCATAGCCTCTGCCTTTTTCTCCATGGCCTCTGCTTCTGCAAGGCCTTTTGCCTGGATTGCTGCAGCTTCCGCTTCGCCCTTTGCCTTAACGCCCTCTGCTTCCTGAATCATGGCAAACTTCTCTGCTTCTGCCTGTGCCTTCCGCGCTTCTGCTTCTTTTTCCTGTTCATATTTCTTAGCTTCTGCATCTCTCTGACGTCTTGTCAGTTCTGCAGCGGCCTGCTGTTCAATTGCGTATCTGTCCGCATCTGCCTTTTTATTGATTTCTGCCTCCAGGCGCTGCTGTACAACCAGGACCTGCTGCTTATTCAGTTCAGCCTCACGTTCAGCTTTTGCAATCTGAGCATTGACGGTTGCTGCCTGGATAGTTTTTTCCTGTTCCTGCCTCTGGATTTCATAAGCCGCGTCCGCTTCCGCTTTCTTGGTATCGGAGGCTTTCTGCAGCTCAGCTTTTTTAATGGCAAGCTCATTGTTTTTCTGGGCAATTTCTGTTTCAGCTGCAACTCTTGCTTCATTAGCAATCTTTTGCGCATCAGCTTCTGCAATCGCAACATCCCGTTCAGCCTGTGCCTTTGCAATGGATGCATCTTTTTGGATCTGGGACATGTTATCCTGACCGAGTGCAATGATTAAGCCTTTCTCATCCTCAATCTTCTGGATGTTACATGAAATGATCTCAATGCCCAAAGCATTCATGTCAAACTGGGCCTTTTTCTGCACTTCATCTCCGAAAGTTTTGCGATCCGTACATAATTCTTTCAGCTTCTGCGTTCCGATAATCTCACGCATATTTCCCTGAAGAGAATCTGTCAAGGAATTGACGATATCCTTCTCTTTCATGTTCAGGAAGTTTTTCATGGCAAGCTTCATGCCTTCAGGATCTGTTCTTACCCTGATTTTTGCAATTGCGTCGATATCCACACCGATAAAATCCTGAGTAGGGATGTATCCGTTTGTTTTTATGTCAATACTGATCTGTTTTAAGATCAGGGCATCCTTCTGTTCCAGGAATGGCCACTTAAGTCCAGAACGTCCAATTAAAATCTTTGGTTCTTTCCTTAAACCTGAAATGACATATGCGGTATCCGGTGGAGCTTTTACATATCCAAGTAACATGATGATTGCCAGTAAAACAATGACAACAATAGCCGGGGCAAATTTCAAAATAAGTTCAATCATATAATTCTCCTTTTTTTCTGTTTTTTTACAACTTAATTATGTGTTGAATATATCCTGAATAAATGAAAAAAATAAAAGGTCAGATATCCGACCTTTTTACTGAATCCATTTTCCATTTATATCAACCTTATATCCATCTGGAGTTATCGTATTATTAAGCATTTTTCCTGACGAATCCATGTAATACCATAACCCATCTATTTGTTGCCATCCAGTCAACATTTCACCAGATTGATGTAAGTAATACCAGCTGTTGCCGATATATTGCCATCCGACCAACATATAGCCATCCATGTTGAAATAATACCAGTTTTTCTTTCCATCATAATCAAGGTATTGCCATGAACCTTTTGGGTACTCTCCGGATGTTGTTAAAAAATACCATCCGTATTCGTCTTTTGTCCAGTTTCCTGACATGCTTACATTCATTCCAGGACCGCTTTTTGATAGGTTCGTGTGATGCGTACTGCTTCCTCCTCCACTGCCGTTGCCAGAACTACCGGAACTGTTCGTAGATCCAGAACCGGAACCAGAAACATTGTTCTCCTTATCGGATTCAGGATCTGATGGAAAAAAGGAATCTTCAACAATCATCTCCTCAGGACAATTTTTGAAAATATATTCTGCGAATGCATTAATTGCAGCATCTACATGTATGGTGTCACTCGGATTATTAAGAGATATGTTGTAATTATCAAACAGAATGTCTATTAGTACATCCTCTTTCATGATTTTTGATGTTTCTCGAATTAGCTTTTCTTTGGATACATAATCAAGCTCAAATTGATTTTTTACGAACAATCGATATCGTTCTGTCTGATCTGAACCTTTGAGTGTCATATAATATTCATCAATTGCCTGCGATACAGGAATTTCTTCCTCCTTCAGTACGGCCGCTATATTGATTGCATCAATATCTGCAACCATCTCTTCCGATGTAAACTGACTCTTCCCACATAAAAGGTCGGTTGCTAAATCTTCAACTTCCGCATCGGTTGGCTGTCTGTCTTTTATATTCTTCGTAAGCTGTACAAGATCACCTGCCCAGCTCCCCAGTTCACCATATCCATTATATGCCATATTCAATGCTCCAAAAAAATGGACGAACTTACTTTTTTCATTTGTGTATGGGGTATTAAATGTTCCTAATGTCCGAAGTTTCTCAATGTCTTTGTTATTTTCTGATACATATTCTGAAAACCCTTTATTTTCATCACCAGCACATATGTTCCATGCGGTTGATTTGTATTGTTTGCTCCTGATATAAACCATTATTTCCTTTCTGGTATCCTGGAACCGTTCCTTCTCATCTGCGATTGATTTATATTCTTCTGCCAACGCTTCCAACTTCTTTATGTAAGAAAGTTCTGATTCCGTTTTTGAAGCATTAGAATCTGTCGCAACGAAGGTTTCAGCATAGACAGAATAGTCTGGCACGCATAAAATCAGCTGAAGTCCTAAAAACCCGATGATACAATGTTTCAATAGTCTTTTCATATGATCCTCCTTTATTTCTTTTATTATGTGAGAAAAGAAAAACCATGGGCGTCCCCATGGTTGTAATCGAGCTCTTTAATTATTTATGGATACTTTATTTCCTCCACTTCACGGCATCCTACATGAAGCTTCTACAGATCATATTATAATTGATTCTAGCAAAGGCAGAAGGGCTGGCTATCTGAAACAGGCTGGGGAGGCTTCCTTTACTAGAGGAGTTCTTATTATGACTCCTACTCTGCTTCTTTTTCATATCCCTTTTTATTATAATTTGTTTTATTTTATGGGATATCCCCTAAACCAATATATGGACAGATTCTTCAATCCGTCTCAGGACCTTAACTCAATCATTACTTGACATCTTCTACTCTGTCTTTCATAATCCTTTTTATTATGTGTCAAAAATGGAGCGGTTAACTTCATTCAAGGATATTTTCATCCATTGCCTGGATTATGTTGTTGAGCATGGTATTTAATTCAGAGCTTTCGCACGCTCCTCTTTCAACATACATGGAAGTCTTATCAGTATCCATTGCAATCACGAAGATATAATCACCAAGACTGTCATATAGGCTTAGTGTATACTTAAAATCGGACTGATACGGATCTATGTCTGGATTGATATCTACTCGGTGAAGAATATCTTTTATTTTTTCAACCTGTTCTTCTGATAGTTTTACTTTCCATGATTTCTCCATATCCGTTGGAAAATACTCGAATTCTGCTGTGACTGTCCTCATTCCATTGAGGAACCATTCATCCGTGAAGACATCATCCTTATATTGTTCCAGTAATTCTTCCTCTTTCTGCTGCAGGCTGTCATATACGTTTTTGCCAGATTCAATGGCAGACATAACGTTTTTCTTTATGGACTCATCGGTCCATTTCCAATAATATACCGGTTCCGTCTCTGATTTTATTACATATTCATATCCGTTTCCTATATAACTTGATATTTCTGTACCAGCATCATATGATTTTGCATAAACAGGATATCCTCCAACTTTGTACATCGCATAATCCATCATTGCCTCATCATATTCGGTTTCCGCATACCGTATATAATCCCCAAGATACTCATTATCATCTGCTGTATGGGATTCATAAGATGACAGATCGGTCATTGCAACATTACTCTGTGTTGCAGTCAGTTCGTCTGTCATGTCTGTTTTAGCACAGCCTGACATTATGAAACAGGCCACCATTAAAACAAGAATCTTCTTCATATTATTTCTCCTTTTCAGTTCTTTCTTATAATATGTATGGATACAGGCTGTTTGAATAAAAAAAGAGCCCTGCAGGCCCTTTCATTTTATTTTTAACATCTCATGTTTCATCTCATCATCCATCAATGTCATATATTGTCTTCCGCAACTTGTGCAGGTATATGGGCCAAATGGAACCCCAGGTTCATATATCGAAGGATTCTTTCCGTTTGTGATGTTCTTGATAAATCTGTTGTCTTCATCCACAATAATACTACATTGCACTATCTGGTGGGCGTGAAACTTGTTATTACCACAAATACATATCATAATGTCTATACACAGATGACTGTGTTTCCTCCTTTAATTGCTTATACATGTCAGAATATCTTCTGCTTACCATGATACAACTAGTATGCCGTAAGCACTTTCAGTTTCAACATGCCTCGTTGTCCGTGTAATATTTGTCTACCAGTTGACTGACTTGTTCAATCATCTTACTTTTGTCATCCCCCAATATCTGTTTCGATATCATCCATGGGATGGAATCCTCAGCACATGCAATCCTTTCATCAAAAGCCTCCTTTCCTAATTGTTTTATGAATTCATCTGGATCCTTGTATGGCTGCAGGTTTACAATCTTTGCCTCTATCCCTACATCGCCTAGGATTGGGATTGCCCGCATGGCAGCCTTTATCCCAGGGGCATCGGAATCGTAAGTAAGATATACCGTATCACAATAATTTTTTAACAGGATGGACTGGTTCGTTGTCAGTGCCGTCCCAAGGGATGCCACGGAATTGCTGTATCCAGCCTGATGCAGGCTTATTACATCCATATACCCTTCGCATAGAAGCATCCAACCTTTTTTCTTTTCAGTGAAATTAAGGCCATATAATGTTGATGACTTGTCAAAGACAGGTGTTTCCTGCGAATTCAAATACTTTGGTTTCCCATCGCCCAATATCCTTCCGCCGAAACCGACAATGACACCATGCATGTTCTGGATTGGATAGATGACACGGTCATGGAACTTATTGTAAAGTTTATCGTTTTTTCCTTTTCCAAAAATGCCGCTTTCAAGAATCAGCTCTTCCTTGAAGTACCGGTTTAATTTTTTGTATAATTCCTCCTCGCTTCCTAAAGAAAAACCGAGACAGAATTTCTTGATTGTATCAGCTGTTATCTTTCGTCCATTCAGATATTGCTCACCAATGCTTCCTTTCAGGTTTTGCTGAAATGTTTCCATTGCCATTTTATTAATCGTAATCAGGTTTTTCTTTTTCCTTGATTCTTTTTCAGCTGTCTTTGGCATAGTGGTGACCGGTTTTCCAATAAGCATCTGTGTGGCTTGTTCAAAGGGAACCTTATGATAGTTCATGATGAAATTAATTACATCTCCTCCCAATCCACATTCCAGACAGAAATATAACTGTTTCTCTTCATCTACAATTAACGATTCAGATATATCCGGATGAAATGGGCAATGTCCTACATAGTAGATGCCATTCTTATTCAGTTTTGTCGTTTTCCGTATTTCATCAACGATATTGACCTTATGTTTTACTTCCATGATTTTTTCCTCGGAACAATACATTTTATCATCACCTTCCTTTATTGACTCCTTGTTTCTATCTCTGAAATAATTATGTTCAAATAAAAAAGGCCATAAGGCCTTTATACTGTCATAGAGAAAAGAAGATCCTTTAGAATTGCCTGCCAGCAAATGGTCTCTTTCGCTGTCTGGATGTCACTTTCAGCATAGCCATTGGAAAGGAAATAGGCTTTTGTCAACTGCTCACTGTCATAAAATCCCTTTTCATCCTTCTTAATGTCTTCCCCAAGAATGGATTCATATTTTTTGACCATGAAATCATTCATATGTTTCCCACAATTGTTAAAACTGGTTCCGGAATCTGAATGAATGGTATTTCCATAATTCGGTATATATGTCTTGACTTCATTGCCATCAAAAAATGCACATCCATAGACGGTTCCACCACCATCATTTACCTGGAAACCAAGTATACTGACACCGTTCGGCAGTGTATGATATCCGATCAGATTGTTTCCTTCCCCAGTGTCTATTGTTTTTACATCAGAATTATCGATGGCAGCAACAAATACCCGAATGTTGTTTTTTACTGTTGATTTTGTTAATAGTGATTCAACCAAAACATCCGGATCCATTTCTTCCCCTTCGTATATGGTCCCAGCCGTTTCATCTTTGTAGAATTTATCTATTTCCTGTTTGAACTTGTCCAATGGAATGCAGACAGCCTTGTTTTTTGCTATACGGATATATGATTTATCGCTATTGCAGAAAGAATTGGCTGGAGATGTCACGTCATCAATCGTTACCATTTTTTCAGCAGCATGAGTTTTTGGAGTTACATCATCTTCATCTTCTTCATATATCCAGCCGTCATCTTCTTCCTTGCAATAGGGCTTTCTTGGTGCTGACGGTTTTACTATGTATTCCTCTTCCTCATCTTCGTCATCATCCTCTCCGAATGAGGAAAATAACTTTTTGCTAATCTCTTCTTCTTCCTCACTGCTCTTTTTCGTGCGTTCGAAGAATTCACGTTCGGAAAGGGGCCTGTCATCTTCTACCTCGTCCGTAATCTCAATGTTACTGATGATGTCATCTTGTATGGCTTCCCAAGAGACTGTGTTCATGACTTCCATTGCCTCCGTCTCTGTGTCCGCATAATGTTTTACCAGACAATAAGCAACAGCAGCCTGGAGCAGTTCCTTCCGGTCAGACGATGCCCCTGGGCAATCGATCTCATCCAGCGGCTTACCAAGTGCTGACTCATACGTATCAACACATTCCACCATCTCATCCGGTGTCACACATGCAGCACCTTCATTCATGAAAGATGTATTCAGGTCCACATTATATGTATTTCCATATGCTGGGATATAAAACCTGAAGTGGTCGCCATTCCAGTACATAATTGTAAAATATGGAAGTTCTTCCTCACCGCCCATCGTAAATCCATAGATAGGCAATCCGTTCGACAGCATATGGATTCCCATAAGGGTGTTTTCAGGATCATGTTCCATTACTTTCGGATCTTCCTCACTGTTGGACAAAAAATGAAAGTCACTTGAAAACTGTGGAAAATCCGTACTATACCTTCCGGGGTAGACAGCCTTGATGAATTCTTCATTTTCTGCCATGTCAAAAGGATATTCCTCTGCATCCCCTAAGCCGGCAAACATGTTATAGTAATCTGTCAGATATTCTTTAAACTTGTCAAGCTCGATATCTGGGGCTTTTCTCGTATACTTCATTTTTAAGGTAATATCATTATTGCAAAACTTACTCATATTAATCTCCTTTATTCATTTGATGTATTTATTATGTTCCTTTTATTTGCTTCATAAATACTTCAGTTCTCTTTTTGTGGATGTTTACACATGTAATATGCGGTCTATTTTTGCAAAATAAAAAGCCATCACTTCAAATGTGTTGGCTTTTAGAACATAATATTATTTGCAATAGTTGTGCAAAGCGCCAAAGGGCTGGTTATCTGAAACAGTTACGGGTAGTTCTTTGCACAAGACTTACTTTTCAGCAGTCTTCCTGTTTCCATTTTTCAAGTTCTCAATCAATAGATGTATTTTATTATCAGCTATAAGACTCACACTTATATCCTCTGACTCAAAATCAGATATGTTTTTTTACACCAAGCTGAAATCATTTGTATTATAATTTGATTTGGTTAGTTAGATTGAGAACGCTGTACCTATTATCATTCATTATATTTTTTAAGTACAGCCCCGTACCAATATGTGGGCATCATTTGCCTCAGGACCTAAATCACTATTTATCTTATCATGAAATTTGTAAATAATCATAGTTATATATATAAATCAGGTGGATGGTTTGATTTATCTGGCCATGATAAACCAATCATAATTCCTGATATCTATATTATAACCGGTTGCATATATTATGTTAATCATCGTTTTTATTATGTAAGATTTTTTTGTTTTGGTCCATGGAATCTGTTATTTTTCCAAAGTAAATTTTAATGCTTCAAAGCAGGAGGAAGCTTCCTCTTTCGATTCGAGACTTCCCATCAGGACACCTGTTGATGATCCACCTATTTTTAGCAGGTAATCATATTCCGTCCCCGCTTCTGATTCCACCGTATAAGCAGTATAAGTGTTTCCGTCTTTTTCCCCATCTTTCACAATGATTTCAATCTCATCTGTTTTTTCTAATTCATCAATTAGATCTTTGTAATAATCATAACCCTCCATTGTAATGAATGTGCCCTGCATGATATCTTTTTCTTCCTTCGTAACTGTAAATGGAAGATCTGAGGTTGTGGAATACCCATTCATCTTATCCAAGGTCATCTTGATGGTATCCCCGGTTTCAACATTATAGGTATATGACATTTCAGATTTTGTAACAGCGCATCCTGCCAGTACTGCTGCTGCCGTAAAAGCTGTCAGGATGATGGTGATTAATTTGGTTTTCATATTTTTTCTCCTTTACATTTTAATTGCGTTTGTAAAATTACTACCGACAAAAAGCCTTGCAATCATATCAATCGCAAATACCACAAATAGTATGTAAGATATCATCTTTGTGTATCGGTTTGGTAATATTTTATTTTTCAGCCATGGATTCAGTATATAAAGTATGACCATTCCGCCCAATCCAAACCGTAAGCTTGTACTCAAGGCAATCCTGCCCTGGAAATTCATGAAATAACCAGTATAATCCCACAGCCATTCACCTAAAACAGCTTCCATAAGGTAGCTTGTGATCAGCTCAACCAGTGTTGTCATTGTTGTAATCAAAGCCAGGATCAAACACGGAGTCAGATTGATGTTAAATACGCGGATTTTTACATCCTTCATCTTTTCAAGTGTAAGGATGAACAATAGCGCCCCAAAACCGTATACGGGACAATAAGGGCCAAATAAAAATCCTCTGTTCACAAATCCTAACTGGAATACAAAAATCCCTAACAGCACTTCGTATAGCCAACCGATAAAACTATATGAAAGAAATAGTAAAAATAATTCATGGATTTTATAATTCTTAATGATTGATTTCCTCCTCATCCGTTTTATATCACTAGTATGAATGAAAACGTAGCTTCTGGTTCCCTGATACAAAAAAAGCGAGGTAAACCTCGCTATTGTGTTTTGTAAGCAAAACCATTTAAGTCAATCAGTTCAAAATCATCATAGATTGGCGGGCAAAAGATCCCAACCCAAAAATCATGCTGATAACCTTGTCCTGATGCAATGGTCATGTTCCATTCCTGTATCTCATCCACAAATTCCTTATTAAGTATACCGAATTCATCCCGGCATTCCTGTGTCTGCATTTTATAGATGATGCCTTTGTATTGTTCCTCGTATTTCCTGATGGTTCCATTATTACCTACATGTGTACAGACAATAATGATGAGCATGAATGCTGTTATTCCCCCTAACAGGACACTCGCTATCGAAGACGAAAATTCAATGCGAGAAAATGGTTTTGAGTTGTGGTAAATCACCACGCTTGCAATTGTCAATACAACCATAACACAAAAAATCATAAGAATCCTCCACTTCATCATTTATGTAATTAGTATGCGTATGAAAAAGTATTGATAATTAGCAAAAGAAAAAGCCTTTGAAAGGCTTTTGTTTATAATTCATTGAATATGTTTTGTACCCCAAACCGTGCAAAAGCATCATATAGACGTTCCACTTCATCCAACGATGCACTTTTTAACCGGGCTTTCATTTTTTTTAAACGATCATCCGATGGATCCAGTTCTTCCTTTATCATGTTTAGAATCAAATTTTCGAAATCCGTTTTACTGTTTTCAACTTGTTCCATGAAGTTCTCTTATTACCTCCATCAAATATGCTGCCATGTCTTCTGCATCATAACAGGAAGCATCATCGCTGTTCCCATAATCCATGATTGCCTGTGTAAGCCGGCTTTTTAAATCGTCTTCACTGTTTCTGTCTCCATAAATACCTTTCAGCCATTCCTGATAACTTTTTGTTGTATCTGCCTTGCAGTATCCCTCAATCTGAAGCTTCTCTTCTTCGTTTACGATTTCAATGTTTGCAACTATTATGTTATAATTATCAAAAAACTCTTCTGGCTGCTTTTCATCCCTATCATACAGTTCAGAATATTTTTTCTGATTTTCGTCCTTATCAAACCAAACATCTTTTTCCAATCCTAAATTGTATTTTAGCAGTCCTTCTTCTGATACAACCAGTTTTATGATGGAATCATCAACTTTCTTACAATCGATTACTTTGGCAATCATTCCCTTTTCAAACCTTGTATCCGTATCTGCAATCAAATCTGTGAAGCGAACGAGGATTTCTGAACCATTTCCTGTATTTTTACATAGTTCCAACAATTTTCTTCCAGTCATTATTAAACTTTCTCCTTTCATTTAATTTCAATTGCTTCTATTTTCATGATTTTTTCTTTTTCTTCCTCAAGCCACTGTTCTTTCATTTCACGAGCTTTATCAAGCAATGGTTTTCTTTTTAAACAAATGAAATAGTGATTATTGAAATAAGTCACTTTTCCTGTATTATCATAATCCAAATCCTGCATTGCCTTACTGGCTTTTTTTACAGTAATGATTGCATTGTCTTTATCATGGTATAATAGATACATTTCTACCTCCTATGTGTATTAACCATAAATGTCCCATTCATCATTTGGATTCACGCATATATTCCAACGCAATCCTTAAGCCTGACAATTTTGAAGATAACCTCGCCTGCTCCGTTTCTGACTCTGTATTTTTTTGCTTCATCTTCAGTTCCTGTTCGGCTTTCATAAGGCGCATTTCAAGCTCTTCCCATTTTTCCTTATATTCATAATATGGCTGTGCAGACTTTTTTTGCAGCCCTTCACTATAAGGTGTCCTTACCACACAGTATTCTGTACTTTCAACCATTTCAAAATCATTTGTTTCCGGCTGGTTCCATTCCGCCTCTGTCAAAAAACCATTCTCTCTTCCAGAGTTCAGCATCCGGTTTTCGGAAAACCAGATGATATCCCCCTTATTGATTGTACCATCCGTACTACTTACGGTTACATCATATGCAACTAATATTTCTAATTCGTTTACCGTCATTTTTTTCTCCTTTTATGTTTTATCCTATAATGTCAAAATAAGGCATCCATTAAAATACGATCTGTCTCCGCGCTTCTTTTTCTGCCCAGCATCGGATGAATCTGTTAAGGCTTATGGATGATGGTTTTAAATATTTTCGATACCGCTGTTTTAACGGATACATTTCATTCTTATAAATATTCGGATTGACATAGGGCCAGATATCAAGATAGATACAGTCATATAATGTACCCTCTTCCGGTTCCCAGGTAAATACATCGGCCTGGACGATGTGCACTTTTTCATTAAAGTTTAATTGTGGAGCTATGATATCAATGACTTCCTGGTTCTTCTCCAATATGGTGATGGATTTTACATTTTCTTTTTCCATGATTGGCAGTACAATCATCCCTATGCCAAGACCTCCTATTAAAACATCTCCGTTGGCACGTTCGCAAAATGTGGTATTTGATTTGATTTCCATTGGGGTATTTGACATAAGTGTTTCGTTTTTATGGACGAGCCTGACATATTTTCCTGGTGGGATTCCATCTCTAAGAGCTATTCGGTATCCGTTTTTATCGAGAGCAGTTATTTGAAAGTGTTCCACCCTGTAATCATTTTTTTCCCTATCTTTCAGCAACGCAGTAAGATTCGTTCCTATTTCCATATAGTAACTCCAGTCGATTTTTTGTAATAGGATTATACCATAATTGTAATATGGAAAAAAGGCCTTCTGGCCTTTTATTTTACACGCTGCAGGATATAGCGTTTGAACCAGTTGGTTGTACCATCCCTGAACAATACCCTGTAAGCCCATTCATCGGATGGATCTATTTCTATTATCGTTCCCATCCTTCCAATACATCTAGGTTTTGAATCATCCAACTGGCTGTCAACAACAACCTTCACCCAATCTTTTACTTTTAATTTTGTCTTACATTCTTCCTTGTATCCATCCGGAATGATATCCATGCCTAACGCCCCCCTTCTTCTTCCTCTTTCTTGGTGAATATTGCCTCTTCTATTACGCTGGTCAAGTCGTATTCCAACATGCGGTCATTAATCATTAAGGTGGCTAATCCAAATTTGTAGATTAGTGATTCTACAAAATAGTAGTCTTTCTGTAACCACAACCTCAAATGTCTGCTGCTTATTGCATAGATGATATGATCATCCTTCTCATTCCTATATAGAGATTTCAGGAAACTATACTCCTCAATCCATTCCCTTAAGAACAAACAGATAGTAATCTTGTTCGATATACATTTAAACTCCTCATAGTTATCTGAATAACGATCCTTTATATCATCAAAACAGAAACTTTCTGCGTACGACATTTCATTTTTTAAAATGCGGTCTAGCTCCCTATTTACTTTTTCCTTGAAGGCTTTGATAAGCTCAATTCTTTTTTCCTGGTCTGATACCTTTTCCATATACTCCTCCTTAATGTCCAATCCCGAAAGCTTCCGACTGGACAATCTATTATTTCTCCATTTTTATTTAACACATATATTATGCAAAAATTTAAGGAGCAAAAAGAATGCTTTAAGATGAGTATATTTATATGGTTTTGCAGCTGTCTGATTTTATCCCAAAAATGTTTCCCAAGATTTTTGAATTGCATCTGTCCGTGCCTGTATTGCAGATGTATGTCCGGTCCCATTTTTTGAGTTTTCATTATAGTTGTCATCTATGCTGGCCAGTCGTCCTTCCCCAGAAAAGAAATAAGCAACCCAGTCTGCAAATTCATCATGCGGCACTTCATTCTTAATTGCATCTGATATAATAGGAACAATGCTTAATAGATGTATTTTCTTAAGCATATATCTTGCGGCCCTTTTATTCTGCTTTTTATTCTCCTTCCTTTCCCGCAGTAGGTTGTTTACATGAATGATGTAATCGTATATATCTATGATTTCATGCTTTTGTGCTTCTGTAATTTCTACATTTGTCATTGTTGGCTCAAATACCTTTTTATCAAAACACATCTCTTCCCCATATAGGGCAATCCATGTTTTCACGATGATTTCAGCGTAAGTCGAACGATTCATCGCAGTCTTACTCAATGAACGGGCGAATATTTCGTGATGGCTGATTTCTTTATATACATGATATGATTTTGCGCCAATCAGAGCCCACTCAACTGTCGTCATTTTTTTCCCACTATTTGTTTTTCTGATTATATATGCTTCTTCTTCCGCATTCAGGTTATCATAGTAATGGACAGCGATACTCTGTTTCTTGATTTTATTCTGAAGTTCTAAAGGTAAATCGCTATAAAGCTTTCCCTCCAATTCATAGCTGGTCCCATCATCATTATCAATTTTAGTGACCCCAACAAGCCGGTATCCATCCTCCATGTATTTTCTCAACATGTAAGATCTCTGCTGCCCTTCAAGGATACTATATTTACCGTTTTTTAAATTACACGTGATTGCCCCTACATAAACTCCATGCAAAATACTGTCTATCATGGATGAGCCATCTTTTACATTCCAGACAATCCCGCGTTGGGATACGCTATTTACGACTGCAGTTCCATCCTTCAGTTTATTCACTAATGCAATCACTTCCCATGGATTGCTTTTCTTTGATAACACTCTCATAGTGTTTCATCCTTCCTACTTTGGGCATGTTCATTTAGTATCAGTTATATTGATTATAATTTGTTCCTTGCAGAATGTTAATGTCCATCACTGTCTTTTTGAACCAAATCCTACTATCTGGATAAAAAAAAGAGCCACTGGCCCTTTATTAATAAAATATGACGGTTGCAACACGCCCGGATGGAAACAGGCAGAAGGCTGCATCATGTGAATGTTCATATCCACATAATCCGTATGTCGTATTGAATGTGATATCAGCAACACGCTTTGACCAGCGGAAGCCTTCCGTGTCATTTCCAAGCTCTTCATAATACTGCAGCATCATATGATACTCCCTACTCTCTTCCTCCCACAGGTGATTGATTTCCTCTATGCTTTTCCCATATTTGCTTGCTATGAATTCCGTAGCTTCGTTCCTGGTCTCAAAAATATCCAAAATGTCAAATATGTCCTCCCCTATTAACAGATATCCTTCCTGGTCTGTCAACCTCTCATCAAAGTATTTTCCCATCTTCCGCCTCCGTTTCTGTTCCTGCGTCTTCAAGGACTGACTTTATCCTGTTCTTCAATTGATTATATCTGCTACAGTCATCCGATTTATAGAAAGCATAGATGTCAACCAATTCCATAAAAAGCTCATAATGGTGCTCTTTTATCTTCATATCCAGGACATGGTCATCACACTGGTCCATATCCAAAAAATCATTACACTTCTTACATCCATGCTCATCACAGTTTGGTTCATCCTGCCATGACCCAAGCCTCGGGAGATACCAGAGAAGCAATTCCTTAAACGTTATGCTTCTGCAATAATCCCTGCTGTAAAAAGTTGGCATGTCTTCTGTTTCCGTATCCTCAATGAAGTTGCAATCCTTCCAATAAATATCCGCATCCAGTATTCCTAATATTTCCTTCAATCGTTCTATCATTCGTTATCTCCCCTTCTCTTTATACTTGTTATAGTAGTAGTATGGTATATTTGTGTATAAGAAAAGAGAAGACCTTATGCTTCTCTTTAATAGACATCGATACAGAATCAGATACGGAATCAGGAATCATTATTCACATATAGCTTTACTTATCTTTTTTGATTTCCCTTTTGTTTCGTTTTATATCACTTATTTGGTATTTTTCAGGTTATATGTGGCATCAGCAATTTGAATACTTCATCCGGTACAAGCTTACGTATTTTTTCAGGATCCGTTTTGGCAGCAAGCATGTTTCTTATTTCAGTTGAACTGATTGTGTTTGATTCATCATCAGCAGTATAGCACATAAAAGCTTTTCTGCGCCCGTGAAGGAACTTGTTTGAAAGAATCATTTGCTCCACATTGTCTTCATTCCTCCGTAAGACAAGAAAACGGTTTTGCCTCAACAGTTCATGTGAATGGGACCATCTTGGAATCTCTTCAAGCTTATCACTTCCAACAACAAAGAAAATATCATCTGTCTGGTATTTTTCCCGTATGAAATTAAGTGTGTCAAAGGAGCTTCCTGATACAACTCCATCCATTTCGCACGTTTCAATCTTCAGCCAGTCCGCTTCTATCGCATGCAGCATATCCATCCGCAAGGCATCTGATAATATATCACTACTCTGGTAGTTTTTCCATTGCCGCATATAATCCTGTCTTGCAGGTACAAGTAATACCAGATCCGCCATGAGCACCTTATAAGCAGTTCTTGCTAATTTTATATGTGCATTTGTTGGCGGGTTAAAGGTTCCTCCAATAACAGCAATTCTCATGATTTATTCTCCATTCTTCTTTTTTTTTAGTATGTAGCAGAAAGGCCTCACATATCAAAAGATTGTAATAATATATCAGAAACAGTGATACTTCGTTTCGGACCCTCGTATGAATACTATGACATTGTGAGTCAGTCTCCGTATCCGATTCTGTTATAACAAATGGGTAATCCATGGGTTCATGCTGATAAGATAGAAAAAGGAAAGATAATAAATTTATCTGATTCTATGTGGCCGGTTACAGATTGGTGAGAAAAAGTCAGGTTCAAAAACAAAGGCAGAAACAGAAGCTCATAAAAAGGAATCTAGGTTGGCTTGAAAACTTAAGTTATCTTCATTCTTTCTTTCGTAGTTAAAAGGGTGGATCATTTTGCTATCTTATGTTGGCTATTCAAAATTTCTCCGTTTTCAAAGTCATTCTTTTATCGTTATTACTTATTACGCATTATGTACGAATGCGTATATGCAACCAGTATACTATCGCTTTTAAAATCAGTGATTTGGTTCCATCATCCAAACAAAGGTATGGCAGACAATACACTGATTTAAAAACAATGTGTATTCATTAACAGAATTGTTCATTCAAATATGCCTATGAGGATGCAAAAATAGCCATACAGGAAAGAGATTACTCAACAGCCCTGTTTTAAAAATCCGTTCAAAAAACAAAAAAGAGAAGAACAAATCTTCTCTTTTATGGATTAAATTTACTCGCACCTACACATAAAAGCAATCACTTGTTTAGGATTCTGTGCAATAAGATTCTTCATCTGATTGATCAGCCACCACTTCTTTTTTGGTAATATATTCCTCTCGTAATGTGTCGTTGATGCTTCGGATATTAAACCTTAATATGTACATAATATTGGAAAGTTCTACCCATTTTTCTTTTGCTTTCTTTAAGACCGGAAGCAAAAGATTATCTGTTTCGTTAATATTCTTAATAATTGCTTCTTCTTTTAACACGCCAGCCATTGTTGATAGGTTGTCATATCGGTCAAGAGCCTTGCAGATAATTGCCTCCTTCGAATCCAGCAGTTGCTGGAAATATCTTCGTTTTGTTTCTTCCTTTGTCTCTCCTTCAAGTGGCGCAATCGTCATATATTTAATTCCTGTTTTGATTGTATCGTTAACGGGCAATGAAGAAAGCATGACTCCGCAGTCCTCTACTACATCGTGTAACAGCACTGTTGCAATTACATTGTCATCACGTATCCCCAATGCAACCGCATAACATGCCATGCTAAGTGGATGGACGATATAAGGGGTTCCTTCTTTTCGTGTCTGCCCGGCATGTTTTTCCCTTGCAATCTGTAATGCTTTTAATGATTCTGACATGTTCGCCCCGACCAGGAAACCTCTTAAATAAGTGTACATTTTGTCAACATTATATTGTTTGTTCATAACATCATCTCCTTCTTATTTTATAAAGATAGTATGTATATTTTTCTATTCCTTAAAGTTAAATGGTCTTTTCCAATTGTTGAGGCCCATAAAATCACATCAAAAGCTGCCGCTTTTCAATGAAACGGACCAGGGCTGATATCGAACGATATTACGTTTGAGGTTATGCACATGCATCCAGATAAAATAAAAAAGAGCCGAAGCTCTTTTATGTACTAATCCTCAATGGACAGTTCAATCCGCGCACGCAACTCCAAAAGATCCAGCATCTTGTCTTTGTCTGCGACCCCTTGTAACTCATGCCTGATGTTATTGATGATTACCTCTGCTAATTCATTCATTTTATTTTCTCCTTTCTCTGCGTCTCATATTGATATCTATAATATGTCATGTATTTTTTCTGAATAATTTTATTTTGGCGAATATCGAATGGAGGTTTTGAATGTAACCAGATAAATCATAGTTCCTGTTTGTTTAAGTATATTATGTTCTGGTTTAAGGACCCTGCGAAAGGATATTCCTCTGATGCCTGACTCTTTTCAAATCTTCCGTCTACAAGGACATCGCATTGGCCTAAAATCCTCCTTCTTATCTCCCCTATCCTGCTATCATCATCTTTAAGTTCTGCATATGTATATCCAGTATATATCCATATTGTTTTATCCGGGAACTCATTTTTTATCCATTTTACCAGGCCATAAATATCATTCATGTTTGCCTCGTGTAAAGGATCCCCTCCTGAAAGTGTGATACCGTCGACATAATCTTTTCTAAGTTCTTCACGTATTTCTCCCTCTGCGCTTTCATCAAAGGGAATCCCGCTCCTTGGATTCCATGTTTCTGGATTATGACAGCCATCGCAATGATGGGAACATCCGCTTACGAATAAAACACATCGTATGCCATCACCATTTAACATATCGCATTTTTTTATATCATGATAATTCATATCTATCCTCCGTTTTTATAAATTTTAAGGCGGAATGACACCGCCTTACATGCTGATTCGTTCTGAAATTTCAATCGTCTTGGCTTTATTAAATCTTCCTGTTGCCTCTGGTGAAGAGTCATAATCGTATTCTCCATCCGGAGTTCCGACTCGTGAATATCCTAAATATCCATTCATCCGGTCAATGCTTGTAATGTTCCTACTTCCACAATGAGGACATATTTTCATATTTAATTCCTGATGCCCACAATGATTGCAATAGGAAAGAGATAGATTAACTCCTTCGTATAGTCCCATTGACATTGCCCTTCTTACAAGTGTTTTGATTGCCCCTATGTTATATGTTACCGGATATCTACAATACTGTATCTTTCCACCATTGAATAGATTCCAAAAGCGGTTTTCATCGTCTTGCTTTTCAATCTGGGTCACATTTTCCCACACCGGATCATGGAAAGAATTTGTTGTATATTCCCTGTCACTGACTCCGTTTATGATTCCGTATTTCTTCCTGAATTGCGCAATCTGCTTTCCGCATAGTGTCTCTGCCGGCGTCCCGTAAACAGCATATAGGATATGATCTTCTTTCTTATATTCATTTATTTTTTTATTAATATACTCCATCACTTCTTTCGCAAACGTTCCATCTTCCTTTATTGATTTTTGGTTATAAGCTTGCTGGAGCTCATTTAATGCGGTAATTCCGAATGATATTGTCATCGGTTTCAGTAGTGGTTCAATCTTTTCATTTGGTTGTAAATGGCCTCCGTATATTCCACCTTCGCAAAACATAACAGGATTACATCCTGCGGTTAAATCGCCAAGATAATCAATTGTACGCTTATGCAGGTTCCGGATCATTTCAAGATAGTAATCCAATACTTCATAAAAATCCTTTCCCTCATGCTTAGCTTTCATGAAAATCATAGGCAGATGAAGTGTGACCACACCAAGATTGCATCGTCCAATAAATACTGGTTCATCCTTCTCATCAGCTGGATTTTCTCCTCCTCTTTCATACCACGGAGATAAGAATGCCCTACATCCCATTGGGCTTATTACCTTTTTGTATTTCTTGTATATGGAGGCTACATATCCTTCTCCTGTTAAGGATAGATAGTCTGGATACATCGTTTTGCTGGAACATAGGACTGCCTCATGAAAGATATCCTCACAGGACATTCCTTTCCCATGGATGGTGTCATCATATAAAAACACCAGTTTCGGAAACAGAACCGGACGTTCATATCCAGGGTTTCCTTGTCCCTTTTTATGGACTCTTAGAATGGTTTTCGTTATCAGTTTTCCAAGTTCAGATGTTGTCAGCCCGAATGTAAATGTCGTAAAAGGATAATCCCCTCTGGAGCTGCCAACTGTATTCAGTTTACATTCAATCCCCTGGTATCCTTGTGTACATTCTTCCTCTACTTTCGCATAAGCATAATCATGTGCAATGGAACTTGCTTTTTCCAATGTGTCCGCATCCGCATTTTCCTTATTCATACCATGATCTGAAAGATACATCGAAATTCTATCAGCATAATGTTTTTCGTAGGAAAGTTTAGCGTAAGGTTCAAGGAATGTGTCCACTTCCGGAACCGTAAATCCTCCATATTGCTGTGCAGCAGTTGCCAGTATGACGTCTCCCAACAAATGGAATGCTACAATCAATGATTTAGGTTCTGTATATGGAAGCTGTCCCATTACAAAACCATTCTTGAAAACTGTCTTTGCATCAAACAGGCAGCAATTGAATGTGTCAAGACGTGAATCTTTATCATGTATGTATATATATCCCTCTTCTGCTGCCTCCCGTTCTTCGTCTGTTATAAAGAATTCCTCATATTTTTTTGTTTCATATTCACCAAGTATCAGGCTTTTTTTTGTTGCAACAAGCTTGCCGTCTTTGTTTGCATTGCTCCGGTCACCAAGGTATCGGATCCTTGCTTCCTCTTCCTCCATTTTTTCAAAAATTTTTAGATACCGTTGTTTAAAGTTTCGGTAGCTTCTATACTGTCCGGCCACTTTTGGGTTAACCGTATCCAATGCATATTCGACAAAGGAGTGGATTGTCTCGATTGAGAATTCCTTTTCCCCTGACTCATTGATCTTCATGATGACCAGCTTTATGATTCCATCCTTTTCATTTTCCGTCCATGCATGGGCAATCCGGTTTGCTGATTTCTGTGTGGCTGCTATGATTTTTTCAGGTTCGAATTTTTCCCTGGTTCCATTCTTTTTTATGATGGTTATGTCATTTAAGTTAAATTTACTTTTCAATGATAGTTCCTCCTATTGATAGTTTGTGTTAGTATGGTGTACCATGTAAAGAAACAACTTGATATTGTACTATTTTTTTTAGGCATCCCATATGTTGTGCCTATTTTTCATCATAAGAACGTTATAGGCAACCATAGAAATGGCTTCCACTGAATCGTCAAACACTAAGGAAATGTGGCTGGCGAATACAGGAACACGTAGTTTAAGGGAACATCTAAATTCCTAGGCAGTGATTGGATGATATGTTGTTCGTTTTTTTTGCATAATTGATACATAAACGATGAAGGGAGGTTATGGATTATGGAACCATGGAAAGAAGGTGAAGAAATGATTGGATTTTTTGACAGTATTGAATATGATAACACATTGAAGAATGAGGTAACCCATGATTTTTATCATGGACTAAATGGAACGGATGCCCTTCGTTTATTAAGCTGGCATCAATCATACGGCCTGAAGACACACAATGAAAAGGTCCATAAAATGTCGGAATTATTACATTCCAGACCTATTTATTGGACCTCTAAGAACAAAAGGGTACATCTCTCATTTGAATATAGAACTGCCATATGGGCATGTTACCTGGACAACAGGGCACAGCCATTCATCATTTATTTATCCAATAAGGGGCTTTGTATAGAAGTCCCCGAGCCATGCGAATATAGGGAAGAACTTGCAAAAAGATTGATTTCAGTATTAAGTTTGGACGAAGCCTGAAAGGAGATTCTATGGACCATTTTAAAGCGGCAGGGATTCAGATCAATCCCAGCGATGGACTGACAAGAAAAAAATTGATTGACCTTATGTGCATGGTTGATGATGATGAGTATGAAATAGTATCATTTGACGCCGATAATGCCATCTGCTATTTTATTTTTTCATTTAAATTTTTCTATGAAAAAATTGATGGGGATAATTATATTCGTTTTAAAGAAATGATGATTGGTATTGCAAATGATATGAATCTTGAAAAACCAAACCATATTTATGAGTTTAACAAGGATGAAATATATTTTGGATATTAAAACTTCTAATCAATTTGCATAAAACAAGAGCCCATAAAGGGCTCTTATTTTTCATAATTTCCATCTCCATAATCATCATCGTATCCATCTTCTTCCTTCATTCCCCAATCATCGTAATAGTCATCTTCAGTCTCATCAAGAACCTCATCATTGTCAATCACTACATCCTCAAAGCATTCACATTCCGAGATTTCATCGAAATCTACCACCTCTAATTCAGTCAGGATACCAAGATACGTCATCAGCGAATCTTTATCGGCATTCTTTGCACTACTGCATAATTCAAAATCCTTATCGACCAGAATCAAATCCCCGCATATTTCACAGGTCTTTGCAAAATGGATTTTTTTCCCTTTTAAGATAACTGTTGTGACATTTCCATATTCTTCTTTCATTTCTGGAATTAGCGTACATACTAGATACTTATCATATTCGTCTTGATTCATTTTTTTAATGTTCATGATGTTTTGCGCTTTACGTACTATAGCGCTTCCTCCTTTTTTATTGCAGCAACCATTTATATCTGCTATGAGAAGAATGATAGAATAACATGGAAATGTGATATGATATTCTAATTTTTTTATAATTTTTTTAAACATACTTATTAAAGATAGTCCAACATGGAGCAATAAACGAAATTTATAACTAAGGCAATTGCCGGAAAGGAATCACATAACACATATGGAAAGAAAAAACTTATCATTGGCGCAACTCTCTGACATACTCAACACAATGGTTGAAGATGAAAATATAAATCATGATTCCATCATAGAAATCCCATTATGCGACATGGCAATAGGTCCTGTCAGGACAACAACTGTTGCCTCCTGTTTCCTTGGCTTCGATTGGGATTACGGAAGGATCTTCCTATACCCAACGGATTCATTGGTCTCCTGGTCTTATATGTTAGACCTCCTATATGGGGACTGGCATCCATATCCCAAGCATAAACCATATCGTCCAGGGACATACTGGGTAACGGTCGATGATGGAGAAAAACGGTTCTGCATGGAGACAGAAACTTTAAAAACGCCTGACTCCTCAGGAAAATATCCATTTTATTGCACAGAAGAGATTGTTGCTTGGAAAGAAAAAATCGTACCTAAACCATACGAGGGAGATGCAAAGGCATAAGAAACATTTGGTTATTGTTAAAAACAGAGAGGTTGTCCTCTTTGTTTTTTTATTATCCGGATACGAGTTTTCTTCTGTTTTATTTCATTAGACATGAAAAATTACCTACATACTAATAGAACAAAGAAATAAAAGGAGGACAAATATATTGAATAAATTATATGTAATTAAAAGAGATGGAACAAGTGCAGATTTTAATATACTAAAAATCAAGACTGCATTAATGAAAGCGTTTGAAGCCACGAACACTTTATGCTCAGATGATATCCTTGATATCCTTGCACTGCGTGTCTCTTCTGATATTCAGGATAAAATCATGAACAACAAGGTTTATGTTGAGGATATCCAGGATTCCGCAGAAAAAATTCTTTCTGAAACCGGATATACATCAGTTGCAAAAGCTTATATCCTATACCGCAAGGAACGCGAGAATTCCAGGAATGCAGCACAAAGGGTCATTAATTATAAGAACATCATGAATTCCTATTTAAAAGTTGAGGACTGGCGGGTAAAGGAAAACTCAACTGTCACCTATTCAATCGGAGGCCTAATTCTCAGTAACTCCGGTGCTGTAACCGCCAATTACTGGTTATCTGAAATTTACGACCATGAAATTGCCGAGGCTCACAGAAATTGCGATTTACATTTACATGATTTATCCATGCTGACAGGATACTGTGCTGGCTGGTCCCTGAAACAGTTAATCAAGGACGGTCTTGGAGGAGTTAAAGGAAAAATTACATCAAAACCAGCAAAACATCTTTCTGTTTTATGCAACCAGATGGTCAACTTCCTTGGGATCATGCAGAACGAATGGGCTGGTGCTCAGGCATTTTCTTCATTTGACACTTACCTTGCACCATTTGTAAAAGCAGACCATCTCAGTTATGAGCAGGTCAAAAAATGCATTGAATCTTTCATATATGGAGTGAATATTCCGAGCCGTTGGGGAACACAGGCTCCATTCTCCAATATCACATTGGACTGGACCATACCCGATGACATGGAGAATCTTCCAGCTTTAGTCGGTGGCAAAGAAATGGACTTTACTTATGGAGACTGTAAGATGGAGATGGACATGGTTAACAAAGCTTTCCTTGAAGTCATGATAGAAGGAGATGCGGATGGACGCGGATTCCAGTATCCAATCCCCACTTATTCAATCACGAAAGAATTTGATTGGTCGAATACGGAGAACAACCGTCTACTGTTTGAAATGACCTCCAAGTATGGAACACCCTACTTTTCCAATTACATCAACAGTGACATGAAGCCAAGTGACATCAGAAGCATGTGCTGCCGTCTCCGTCTTGATCTAAGCGAGTTAAGAAGAAAGAATGGGGGATATTTTGGCTCCGGGGAAAACACTGGATCCATTGGTGTCGTAACCCTCAACATGCCAAGGATTGCTTATCTGGCAAAAGATGAAAGTGATTTTTATAAGCGGCTCGATCATATGATGGATCTTGCTGCAAGGTCATTAAAGGTTAAAAGACAGGCCATCACACAACTGCTGGAGAACGGGTTATATCCCTATACCTCCCATTATCTTGGCGATTTCAGCAATCATTTCTCGACTATCGGGATCATAGGAATGAACGAAGTAGGACTCAATGCTCAATGGATCAGGAAGGATCTTTCGCACAAGGAAACACAGGAATTTACGAAGGACGTACTGAACTACATGAGGGAACGGCTTGTTAAATACCAGGAAGAATATGGCGACTTATATAACCTTGAAGCGACACCTGCGGAAGGTACAACTTATCGTTTTGCAAAACATGACAAGGAAGTTTATCCAAATATCGTAACTGCCAGCAAGGATGGAAATACCCCTTATTACACAAACAGTTCACACCTGCCTGTTGATTATACAGCTGATATCTTTGATGCGCTGGATGTACAGGATGATTTACAGGTACTATATACATCAGGTACGGTATTCCATGCGTTTTTAGGTGAAAAGCTTCCTAGTTGGCAATCCGCTGCAAAACTGGTAAAGACCATTGCAGAAAATTATAAGCTTCCATATTTTACCCTTTCACCAACCTATTCTGTCTGCAAGACACATGGATATATTGCAGGGGAACACTTTAACTGCCCGTACTGCAAGGAGGAAACTGAAGTATATAGCCGTATTACTGGATATTATCGTCCAATCAAGAACTGGAATGACGGAAAAGCCCAAGAATATAAGGACCGTAAAGAATACTGTGTTGACAAGGTGATTTTGGAGACAGCTAAACAGCCGGAAACTGAAACAATCAGTGATGTTTATGGAATCCTCGAAGGAGACCAGCTCGCACCTTTTGCCGAAATGCCAAAGCCTGTATCCGATATACCAAGGCTTGTAACAATTAAAACATGCATGAACTGCCCTTCAGCCAAGATGGCCCTTGAAAATGCAGGAATCCAATATTTCAACATCGATGCAGATGAGAATCCTGAAATTGTTGAAGCATATGGAATACAGTCTGCTCCTACTTTGATTGACAATGGGAAGAAGTATGTTGGTCTTAGCAATATCCTAGGATGGATTAAAGAACATAAATAAAAAGCGGGTTATCCCGCTTTTTTATCATTTCATGAAGTTGAATTCAAGTGAAGTGATTTTATCATCATGGTATCCAACCTTAAACGTATAATCACCTTCCCCATTTCCGCTGGCAAGAACGATTGATTCACCGTCCAGGAAAGCTGGTTTTTGTATTGTGATGATTCTTTGTGATATGATACTTTTATAATAATTTTCTTCTAGCTTATGTTTTTTTATCACTTTCAGGTGCCTGTTTTTTTCTTCTTCCTGCTCATTCAGTAGATCATGTAGGTCTTTGAAATAAGGATTTTTCTTACATTCCTTGATTTGACTCCACATCTGGTCATACCAATCATTGGTTTCATCTTTTCTTTTAAAACTCTCTTCGCTGAATACCCCAAAAAATCCCGAATGACATTCAAACATCTCTTCCTGTATCGTATCTGGTTTCAGGTTAAGATAATCTGAATGGCATAGATATAACCAAGCTATCTTATTTTCATAATATTGTAAATAGCTTATGTATGTTCCAGGCTCTATGGTTTTAAACCGTTTAGCATTCCGGCTCTGTTTTTTAAAGAAAATATCAGAGACCCACAGGGAATCCGTCAATATAATTTCTGATTCCTTCATTACTTTTGAATATTCGTTTAGCTCTAATACCATCCCATTAACTTCCTCTCTGTCTTTCATTTTGTCTATAGATTAATTATGGTAAAAAAAAGAGGGGGTTACCCTCTTTATTTCTTTTCTTTTGGTTCACCAGGCGATACGGCACCACTCTTTGTATGATCCTTGTATTTTCTCCTACGCTCTGAAATCGTTATGAGCTTGATTATGAATATGAAAACGACGGCTATCACAGCAAATAAGATTGAGTTAGAAACAAGAAAAACGAATAAGTCTGTTGCAAATACTTTTATGAATTCACAGTTCTTCTTAAATCCTGAAGCTATTCTGGCTCCGACTCCGTCCCTGTCTTTTGCTGTATAAATTTTTACTTCGCGGATCTGGAGATCAACAGTGGAATAATCAATTTCGTTATCATACAGTTTCATCTGGCTTGCATAGGTGCTTATCTGATATCTTACTTCAGATAATCTTGATTCAAGTGCTATGACTGCATCAATGGAATCTGCCTGCTCCATTAATTCAATCAGCCGCGCCTGTTCTGTTTCCAGGGCTTTGATATGTTCCTCTGTATCTGCATATTGCAGTGTGATATCAGTGATGTTTTCGGTCCTGTTTCTAACATTTCCAGTTGTTTCTGCCATATTTAAAAATTCGTCCAATTTGTCCTGTGGTACTCTTATCTTCATCCTTGTATATCTTGATTCACTTGGATCAGATATGGAATGCCCTGATGTATTGGAATACTCAACATACCCATTTAACTGTTTTAATCTGTCTGTGATACTGTTTACCGTTTTATCAAAATCAGTGCTTTCCATTTCAATTGAAACATTCTTAATCAGTTTTCTGTTTTGTAATGAAGCCTTATCCGCCCCTTCAGCATTATCAGGCACAATGTTTTCATCCATATCGTTGACATCCATGGCCTTTGTGTCATTCATCATTATACTGTCATTGTCATATGTTTGAGCCATGGAGTAAGAATCCGCAAATGAATTGTTCCTGACAGAAGCTGTTTCTGATATGCTGCCGCCACAGCCACCAAGAAGCAGGCTCAAGGCCAGAAACGGAATGATTATTTTATGTTTTTTCATACTAAAGTCCCCCTTTTACTTAAGTATGAAGGATGTTTTCTGGTTTTAAGTCAGCTATCGCATGCTCCTGTATGTATGAATATTTTCAATTATAGTTATAGCCAGCATTTCCACCACATATTATATTTGCTATCGATTCATGGAGAAAGAGATTGAAAAGGAGAAAAGTATGAAAAGAAAAAACACAGTTTTAAAAATAATCCTGATTTACATTGGGATCCTGCTCGCAGCCATTCCATCCGGAATCATTTTCTTCGGCTTTCAGGCCATCGTTATCACATTGATACTCAATGCAGCATCATTGTTCTTCAGTTTTTCCTATTCAAGGGAAACGGTTATCACAATCATCATCGTCCTGAACGCTATCCTATTTAATTTATCATCTGGTTTAGCTACTGCATTCAAGATTTTCTTGTCTTTTTATCAAAAGTACGAAGAGAAAAAAGAGGAAGAAAACAGACAAGCAATGGAGGATGCTCTTCAGAGGCTAGCTGATTTCAGTTCGGAAATGGATAAATTAATAAAAAAAAACGAGAAGTGAAACGGATTCAAAACATGATTAAAGCACCTTTGCAGGTGCTTTTTTATTAGATGAATCTATTATATGAAATTGTCACATATCTGTATCAATCAATCCCTTCCCGTAGCTGTTTAAGGAATCCTTAACTTCGTCATAAGGTACTATTATATCGATTACTCCAGCAGCGTATGGAGCAATCGTAGCTTCCTCGAACAGAATGTGGATTCCATCTTCTAAGAGCAGCCAGTCCTTATCAAATGATATATTTATACTTTCTGGATCAGCTGAGATGATTCCTTCATGGCTGTCTTTTCTGGCTTTCAAAGTTCTTTTAACAGATGCTACAATGTCATCCTTTAGCTGTTTTCCTCCAATATCACTGATTTTTAGTATTCCTTTGTCAGGAGTAATTGTATAATAGGCATGGATATTATAGTTATGAGTTGCCTTATCATGATAAAGTAAATTATCGAAAGTCAGGCTAATATATTTTTGCCTGGATATATCCTCATCATTTAAAATAAAATCGTATTCGACTTCATTTACTTTCATATCTTCTGTATTTCTTTTTATCACATCATCAATATACTTGGATATTATATCATTTGTTGTTGATACACATTCTCTCTTTTGTAAATAAGAAACCTCAGGATAGTATAAACTCCCTGCTAAGTTTGTTTTTTCTTTTGGACTGATTTTTATCCAATCTGGCAATGTCCGTTGCTGTACTACACCTTTTACAGTCCATTGTCCATCACCATTGATATCTCTCCCATCAATCCGTATATTCTCTTGCATTATTTCATCTTTTATATAATAGCATTCATATATGCCGTCTTTATTTCCATCAATCCATTTCCAGCCCTCTGGCTGGATTGAATTGCTGTTCATATATCTCCATGTATACGTATCACTTTCTTTATTATCACGTTTCCGCCAAGTACCTGCAAATGAGTTCATTGTAAACATAATGCTTATTCCAACCGTCACACTCAATATCCTGATTAACTTTTTCATACATAAATCCTCCATCATCATATACAGTATATAGTGTTTATTATACTCCCAATTTCATAAGATTTATAATCTTAAATATTTAAGTTTATTTGACATTTTTTGTGACTTTACCATGTTGGTATCCGTATAAAATAGGTAAATAAATTTTTATATCGCGCGCAAAGAGAAATTTATTGAACTACTATTTATCAACATAATCAGGAGGATTTCATGATTAAATATCACAAAATTCTGCCATATACTTTAGTTATGGCAATGTTAAGTTCAAGCGCTGCCTATGCAGCACCTATTCAGGCAGATACAAAAGAGTTCCAAACAGTTGCCTCTGCATCCAATGCAGAGTTGAAAGAACAGTTGGATGTTGCAACCGCTTCCGATGCAACCAGGCAAGAAGCAAAAGACATCATCATCAGCATGATACAAGCAGAAAATGAAAACGACTGGAATACATTTGCTAGTTATTGGGACACGGAATCAGAACAGATTTTTATAGACCTGTTTCAAGATCCAAATTATACAGCTGAAAATACCGGAATCAGTACAGTAGAATCTGCATCATTGGAATATATCCAGGAATTAACAACAGACTCAGCTCCTTATTATATGCAGCCAAGTGAATATGAGGAATATAGTGACGTGACTTATTTCCTTGTTGGAATCGATTATTCTGTCCGAGAAGTAAATAAATATTTCTATAATGGTATAAACTTCCGGCTTGTGGCTGTTGGAAAGAATAGTGATGGGGACTATAAGGTTTTGGACAGGATTACGGCTCCATCATCACTTCTAAGAACATTAGAAACAACAAGAAGCGCTGCTAATGGATTGGAAGATGCCATAAACACAGCATTAACTGTAGCGCAGGAAAAAAACAAAGGCTTCATTATTGATTCCGATTTGACCGTTTATGATACATTAACAGAATCTGCTGAAGAGGAATCACAAAATCAAGCAGTTTCTCGTTCCGTAATAATACCTGGACGCGAAGATATGGTATGTCAGCATGACACTCCAAAGAATGTGAGGGTTCTATATAAGGGTAACATATACAATCCAACACTGAAGGAGTATGTCCTAGACACTGTCCCTAATGAATTTGTTGTTTCTGCCAATATACAGCCTGCATTAAAAACCGCAGTTGTAGTAGTACAGCAGTATGCAACTTATTATTGTTTATATGAAGAGAAACATCCAGATGCAGGATATGATATGAAAGCATCTGAAGGAGATCAGCAATATGCACTTGGTTCCTTTGATAAAATGGAGGAAATTTATAGAACTGATCTGCTTAAAGCTTATAACGGAGATTCTACGGATATTGTCAAACCATACCTGTGCCATTTGGAATCTTCCACAGGCAAATTCTTCCCTACCTACTATGCAAAAAATAAGGATTATTTTGATATAATTGGGCATGAAGGGCTGGATCAAACTGAACTTGAAAAACTGACAAATTCTGAAGGATGGACATTGGAAAAGATTCTACATAAATTTTATCATGCAGGTATGGATACCGATCATATATCGGATATTGGTACTGTAAAAATTAAAAGTTATAATACGAATATAGACATTGATAAGAGTGGCTGGATAGAGGAAAATGGGAACTGGTATTATTATCATAACGGGGTAATGCTTACCGGATGGCAGATGATCAATGGTGAGTATTATTACTTAGGTACGGATGGCGTCATGACAACCGGATGGCAACTCATAGATGGAGTATATTATTATATGCATAGTGATGGAAAAATGGCTCATAGTACGTGGATGCAGGATAAGGATAATGGTTTATGGTACTATCTTCATGGAGATGGACACATGGCAGCGAACGAATGGATTGGTTCAGATAGTGGAGGTTGGTATTTTGTAAAAGAAGCCGGTTATATGGCAACAAATGAATGGATTGACCGCACTGCTGTAGATGGTTATTGGTACTGGGTACAGAAGGACGGAAAAATGTTTAGCAATGGTTCCTTGGTCATCAATGGGGTGACACGTCACTTCGATTCACAAGGACACTGTTTAAATCCTTAAGTTTTGTTTGGGACATTGCATTGCAATGGCCCATTTTTTTTAAGAAAACACTCATAATTATAGTGTCGTCCATCATTTGATGGACGGCATATTTATTTGGGTTTCTAATAGGTTGTCCTCACTGCATATGAATATACCTAAGACTAATCCAATGTCTGTATCTGATTTTTGGAACTGTTTTTCCGACCGGATTCAAACAGTCTTTATTATAATACATAGTCAAAGGGGAAACAATGATACTTTTATTTGATATGATAGATAATCCTGATGATTTATCTAAATTTCAACAGATATATGAGAAATACAAAAATACAATGTATTATGTCGCTTATGATGTGACCAAAAACACCTACGATGCAGAAGATGTTGTCCAGATCTCCTTAATTAAGCTGATAGACATTCTATATAAAATTGATAAACAAGACATCTCAAAGCCACGATGTAAGAACCTTATGATTACAATAACAAAAAATACGGCTATCGATTTCTTACGTAAGTCAAAGCATGACCCAGTGCCTTATGAAATCATTGAAAATCCTGATAACTGCCAGAGTTCCGAGGATATAGTCATAGAAGCTGAAGATTATCACAACCTCATTCAATGTATCAACGAACTGGAGGATAAATACAGGGACGTCCTTAGATTGAGGATACTGCATCACTTAAGCGCAAAAGAAGCTTCAAAAATACTAAACACAAGTGAATCAAATATCAACACCCGTCTCATGAGGGCTAAAAAGATACTGAAGGATAGACTGAAGGAGTATGATGATAATGAATAAAAATTTCAATGAGAAAAAAAATGATTATCTTTTAGAACTGGCGCTTGAGGAACAGCTTGAGTATGATGAGGAAATGAGTCGTTACAGCACAGATTCAGGGACAAACAATCTACATCAATTTTCCGACTTGCATAACAAGAAAATGAAAAATATTTTTAAACAAGCAGATAAAATAGAACGTCATCCACAACATATTCGGAAATACCGGCAGCTGGCTGCCAGCTTTATTATTTTTTTCTGCTTAAGTACGTTTACTGTTACGCATGTTGATGCCTTCCGTACCCCTTTATTGAGATTCTTTTCAGAAATAAAAAACCAATCGACTTTTCTGGAGATTGAAAAAGAGAACGATTATAAACTAACCAAAAACTTTTCCCCATATGAACCACAATATATTCCAAAAGGATTCAGCGTATTAGGCGTAACGGAAGATGAGAAGTCTGGGACATTTGTGATTCAATATATCAATGATACAGAGAATGAAACCTATACATTTTATTTCTTCAGCAAATTAGACAGTAAAGCCATTGATACAGAAGATTGTGACGTATTGGAAACCGAAATCTTAGGAAATAAAGCAATGGTCGTGCAGAAAAGCGACGAGATAAGAATATTGTTGATGAAGGATAACCATCAATATTACTTAAATGGGACCATTCCCATCAGTGAAGCCTACAAAATTATGGAAAGTTTAAGATAATAAGCCTGTTATATTTCAAGTTCCATTTACGTATAAAATATATAACAATAAACAGGAGGATTCTTATGAAACGAATATTTAGCATGTTCCTGGCACTGGCTATCATGTTCACTGCTATCCCATGTATGTCAGCGACGGCTGCTGCACGTTGGTCTCACCTGACACTGATAAGTGGTCAAATGGACATAGATGAGAATAATTGGGTTACAGCAACTGTGGTATGTGATTGCAGTGCAAAGGAAGCAAATTCACTGTCGGCTACCTGTGAGCTGCAGCAGTTAAATGGTTCTTGGAAGACAATAAAGACTTGGAATGATAAGGTAAGTGGAACATCACTTCTTTATTCTAAAAACTATGCAGTTAATAAAGGTTATAGTTACCGTTTGAAGATAACTGCACGTGCTTATCAGGATTCTAAACTTCTTGAAAGCGTCACTGAATATTTTGATTATGGTTATTATCAATAACCCATAATAAAAAGCACCTGTGAAGGTGCTTTTTATTATGGGTTGCAAATGCCACATGGGCTATAGCCTTGCTCAATCAGCTTGCTACGGTCCTCATTCGATATTGACCTGTTTTTTTCTGACATCTTCCTTACACTCTCACAACTTGGTAAATGAAATTTTTTCGTATTTGCATTTAACACATATCCTGTTTCCGTATTTTCTATTACATCCGGTTCCATCGTAGTTTCCTCAACTTGCTGTGAACTTCCTGTTGGCTCACCGGCTTTCCAGCTTTGTGAAGCTGGGTCACTGAATGTAATCCCATTTCCCGTAGATGTTGCAATGATCGTCCCCTCTTCGTCTGTCCGATAGACAGCCATTCCACGTTCCCTGAATTTATTCATTGTCTCTGCATGTGGATGTCCATATTTATTATCTTCTCCACAACTTATGACAACTGAGGATGGTTTTACTGCATCAAGGAACTTATCACTGGATGATGTCCTGCTACCATGATGTCCAGCCTGATATACATCGGCTTCGATGTTGATTCCAGTATTTACGATATCAGATTCTGCATCTGTTTCCGCGTCTCCAGTAAAGATGAATCTGTCATTGCCGTGTTCAACTAATACACCAATTGAATAATCATTCAGCTCATCCCCATAATCATTATCGCCTGGTGCGAGGATTGTGACACGGGCATCCCCAAGCATAAAGGAATCATTGATACTTGGATGTTCTGGTGTTATGCTCTTATATCTCATGGCCTGAATGACATCATCATATGTTCTGGTATCTGTATCCTTTTTCGGAAGCAACACATGTTTTACATCAAATTTCGTGATGATTACATCCGCTCCACCGATATGGTCTGAATGGGGATGTGTCCCTATCAAATAGTCAATCTTCGTGATTCCCTGTTTTTGAAGATAATTCTGTACATATGTACCTTTATCGTTCTCCCCAGCATCTATCAACATCGTTTCACCCTTACATGTAAGAAGTGTGCTGTCTCCCTGTCCTACATCGATATAATGGACCACAAGATCCTCATATCCGGATTGAGACATGGTTTCAGATACGGAAACAGGTGTCAATTCCACCTGACCTTGAAGCACAGTTCCCTGTCCTCCACTGCAGCCACATAATAAGCCTGCTATCATCAATACTGCTAATATTCTTTTCTTCATTCTATCCTTCATATCTCCTTTTATGTATTTCCTTTATTATGTACGGAACATATGTGCAGATAAATTGCAGGACTTAATAATTATCATAGCGAAAGTCGTCAACCAAAGCACTAATGTGATTGAAGTAATATATTTGATGTTCAGCTAGTGGATTGTCTGCATTCGGGTTAAGATAAGCCCAGGCGCGATCATATGTTTCATCCTTTGCTATGGCAGATGTTTCAATGAATATGATTCCTGTTATCTTCTTGGATGCTTCAGAAATCGTTACGGGAACAGCCTTTCCATCGTCAACATATCGGTCCGTCATTCGGTTCAGATCCATAAATATCCTGCGGCACAATGCCCTGAAATATCCATCCAGATTATCAGTAAATGACAGGAATGGGCCGCTTGATTCCTTGTCAAAAGGACATATGATCATGTATGGACGGTCTTTTACAAACTGTGAAGCATCATGCATGAAATAGAAACGGTTGTTCTTGGCCCATTCATACATATCATTTTCATGTATACTTGTAACGATTCCACCATTGGAATTCATAAAAATAGGTGAATATAAAGTACAGGTGTAATTTGTCTCATCTATCTTCATCTGGATAAATCCCAGCCCATGCTTACATATATTGTTTTTGTTATCCCAATTATCAAGATTTTTCCATTTTTCCAAACGTTCATCCCATGCTCTTTTGGCCAGTTCCTCAGCTAAATTATCAAGTTCGTTCAATATATTTTTTCTCATTTTATTCATATCCAGGCTATGATATCCATCAATCTTTAATGTATACTTCCAAAGATTTGCTTCCTCTTCGTTCATCATCCTTTCTATTTTCTTTTTTTCTAATGCGATTTTATCCATCAGGATTTTTTTCTTATCTGTATCCGTTTCATTATTGAATTCATCTGATAATGATTGAATATTTTCATTTCTTTCAGCTTTAAACTGTTTTATCCGCTCTATGATTTTTTTATTTATTTTTTCCTGCAATTTCTTATTGGCTGTAACAATATGTGGAAATACAATCCCAAACATTTTTACATCAAATACACAATTCCAGTACTTTATAAGGCCATCTGCATCATAACCCTTATCCCCTTTTTTATAACACTCACTGCTTTGTATCTGTATTTGAGGTTTGAATTGCATATCAGTAGATATCAGGAAATAATAGGCCATCATTTCATAGAATTTTCCAAGGTTTTCATCTTTTGCCACCAGGATGTCCTTTAAAAGATTCCTTGCTGTCTCTGCCTCATCTTTTTCAATGAATTTCTCAATTGTCTTACGCAGAGCTATGAAATATTTGACATCTACGATTTTCCTTAATGTAGCGGATTCCTTAATGTTGACTTCTTTTTCTGTATCTTTAAGGTGTATGTTCATTTTGCTAATCGGTTCTGAACAATTTTTCAGGGTATCAAGTAAGTCTTTTACGGACTTTACCTCCTTCAACTTAAGCTTTATCTTATCATGGTCCATTGATCCATCCTTCTTTCTTAGGTTTTTTCTGTCTGATGGTATTATACCATCCTGGATAGGAATTACAAAGCATGTTTTATGGAAGGTTCTCCTTCATTACGAACTCGATACAATATTTAATAAAGTCAGAGGTATTGGCAAAATTCTTCTTTTCTGCATACTGATCAACTGCAGCCTTGTCCTCTTCATTAAAATATGCCTTTACGGACGACCTTTTCTTATCAGATGCATAGATATTTCGCTCCAGCCAAAAAGGTGGGATTTTAAGGCGTGTAACTAAGGCATCCAGTTGTGGTGAAGAGATACCTAGTTGCTCTGCAACATATTTTTTCTTATAAGGGATTCCTTTTTTCCTTAGTTTATTTAATTCTTCCTCCATAACATCCTGGATTTTATTAGGGCTGAATGTTGTTTCAGCTTTCTGGTCGGCCAGAACACTTAGCATGATATACCTTTCCGGAGAAATCAGGCTCCATTTATGGATTCTGGCAATCATTGCTATCGCGGTCTTCCTCCCAAAGAATGTCTGGACCATCTCATCTCCAAATATGGAAATTAAATCATTGTATATCTTATTAAAATTTAATGAAAAAAAACTTTTAGGCATACCATACCCTTTATTATAAAGTTCCTGTGTCAGATTGTTATGTCCTGATGTAGGGCCTGTTTCAAAAGGCATTGTTAGATATTGATACGATAGTTCGGAAAGTTTTATCTCCACATCCGTCACTTCATAACATGGAGGGTCTCCGGTATCACAATGAGCCACTGGAATGAATTTTTCAACTGGTTCCTGTCGTCTACTGCATGTGAATTCCTTCAGACGGCATTTATGTTTCCTGCATGCCATCATTAATGGGACCTGATGTTCCCGATGCCAATAAGGTTCTCCAAAAAATTCCCTGTCTTCTTTCACACATACAGGACAGTAACGGAATATGGGAATTTCCGATGTCTTCCAGAAATTTGTAGGTATTGATGCCGTTCCATAGCATAGGCTTTTAAGGAGTTCTTCTTTCTTTTTAATCGGATACATCCTCATATGATAATTGAACAGAGTGTGGTTTAATATAATCTCATTTACATCAAACAGGCCATTTGGAAGCTGGTCCACAATATGCTTAATCGAATTGTTGGGAAATAGTATGCATACCGCACTGTAGTTTCCGTTATTTGATAATTCAAGTCTTGTTGTTTGATTTTTGGGGTTTCCAGACCTGATATGGTATCTGCATAGGACACTGTACCATAATTCATCCGGATATGGGGTTGGGAAAAAATTCAGCATTTCAAATCCTCTCTATTAGTCCGAACTGATCCAGCTGATATATAAGGCGGTCAGTTTCCATATTTTTTTCAAATAGGTTGATTAAATCATATTTATCCCTCGGAACGGCTTTCCTGCCTCTCTGGTTTGCATATTCACGTTTAACCACACCCTCCTCTTCTGTCATATCCCCTGTTTCTATTAAAACGTCGCTTTCATGATTCTTAATCTCAAAGTCTGATATGGATGTTCCCCTTAAATAAGTCTTAGGCACATCAAGTGAAAGGATGTTAACTGACTTCTGTATCATACTGTCATCAATTGTTTCTTTTCCAGACAGGATTGCCTGGACCTGCGCTTCTGTGTATATCTTTACCATGTATGCAGGTATTCCTCCTGAATAGTCATAAAGCTTGTTTGCAATCTTGGTCGTTAATTCAGTCTTATTCAGGGTTAGCTGATATGCCCATAATATATCCAGAAAATTTCTATAGATGGCATCTGGTTTCATGGGCAGCAACCTCAGTCCACGTGTCCTTCGTTTCAGGTGGTCCTCACTCATGAACAATTCTTCTGCCGCCAGCGTTCCAATAAAACATAAGCTTGTGGATGTATCATTTGTTAATTCTACGAGGAATTTGATTAATGGCTTAATCTGCTTGTTCTTTTGGGCAGTCGTTACAGCATTCTGTATTTCATCAATCACAATCACACCTACATGATGATTCATACATATGATTTTAAGCTTTGTTGTTATAGAACTTGCGGATAAACTTTTTTGGAGTGTCATCTGATTGAAATATTCAGATCCAATTGCTTTGTCAATGGAAGCAACAATCCCAAACGCAAGCGTCTTGACGGAACAGTCCGATGGACATTCTACACGTAAATAGTTAATTTGTTTTGTGTAATTAGGTCTATCCTTATATTTTGTATGTACGATTACCTGCGGAATCAGGTTCAAGCATCTAATTATGGTTGATGTTTTTCCAATTCCTGGGACACCTAGTACCGCACCACTGAAGGCCTGTGTTGAGTAGGCGTGTGATATGCTTTCTCCCGCTCTAAAATCCTCATAGACCGAGTTTAACTGCCTAATTGATTCAACAGTACCCTTAGTACCATAAGTGGCCTCTATGGCCCTATAGAGCATATCATAAATGACATACATATAATCCATGGGAATGAAAAGTTTGTTCAGTTCCTGTAGATACCTCCTGCGCACTTCGGGAGATTCCAATTCCACATTATAGGGAATTTCTGGTAGGCTTTTTAATCTTTCGGTAAAAGTTTTGATATCCACCAATTCAGGCATTGCTTCCAGATAAGGATTTATGGTCTTTGCTAACGGATTCTCTGTGTATACAGCTGATACGGTTTGTACACTATCATATTTCATGACAAACGGTTCCTTTCATTTTCTCTATTCTGTTTGATATCTTTTCCACTCTGTTTTTCTTTTTCTTCTCGCTTAGCTCCTTCGATGATTGATTGTATATTTTGAGTTGTCCCTATTCGGCTCTCCAGTTCCTGACGCCCTAATTCTTTTTTAATCTGCTGGTTTTTTTTGTCAAGTAGTTGATATTCCAATAGGCTAATACCACCATACACATGATCAGATAAGGACAGCTCAAACCTAATGTATTCACCATCTTCAATCAAATAGATATAACTTGTATTTTCATCATCGTATCCAATTGTCACTTTTTTACCAGTACCCAATTTTTCAAGCATATATTCCATGTTTTCATAAACATACCAAAGCTTGTTATGCCTGATTCCTTTCCTTGAAAAAACAGCTTCCTTTCTCTGGAGTATAAGTTGATTGATTTCTAACTCGGAAACAGGTATTGTCATATCATATTTATAATTTCTGTACCACATCCAAAGGCTAGCAGAAATTGGTTTTGCTCCTGCAGCCACCATATCCGCTCCCATCATGTAATTATTAAGTATCCTGGCACTGTTGATGTAAACCACACAATGGATTATGATTTTAGTAAATTCGTTTAAATCCAGGACCGCCTGCGCTTTATAATCAACAGCCCATCTTTCCTGTGCATCCGGCTCTATAACACCTCTTCCACGTAATAATGGCTTGTACCGCTGCTGAAGTACATCAAACGTTTTTTCAACCAATCCCTTTTCATCTGGACGAAAAGGAGGAAGTGCCTCAAACTCGATTTTATATTTTTTCGTCAATTCAAGAACCCTTGCACTCATGAAGTCCCGTCCTTTGTCTGTTATGATTTCAGCTGGAAGTCCCTCACTCGGCCACTGTTCCTTACATATATCAATCCCATGCTGTTTACAGAATAAGACCTTGTCTGTTGCTGCATTGGCCAGACAAGCCATAACAGCCGATTCCCCGGAAGCAAGGCCAACATATATTCCAGCAATCAATTGGGTCACGGTATCCACAGCTATATATATATTGGGACGGCCAATTATCTCTGAATTGTCAAATCTTGAAACAAGATATATATCTGCAATCGTAGCATCCATTTGATACGCACCAATCTTCTCCTTCCATTTCATCGCTGAACCTGTTAATGGTCTTTCGTTTCTCTGATAGTTTGACAGACCATTTCTCGCAATTTTCTTTTTGCTTCTTTTATGAAAAGCATTGTCATAATAGTAATGTCTGAAACTTGACCATGTTGGGATGTCGTCTTTTAAGATCCCATCTTCCGTCATATATCTTTGTAATAACATGGCATCATAGCTATCCCTTAACGACATTTTCTTCGCACTGAAATAAAATTGATTGATTGCCCACTGGTAATCCTGATATAGATTGAGTTTTTTCGTTCTTGACTTTTTAGGTTGGGTCAGGCTTTTTCCTGCCAGATAATTATAATAAATTTTTATGATACGTCTTTGTGTTGTATTGTTTTCATTCGCTATTCTTTTTGCTGTCTCTGCCCTGAACCTTTTATCAAAGATGGACTCATCTCTTTCTATTAACGGGCCAATTAATTCCAAACGTTCTTTCTCTGCATCCGACATCTTATACTCCTGGCTATTCATGTATAAGTATTGTTTTGGAGCAGCTACTTTCCTATAATTCATGATCTGATTGGCTGATATAAAAACAGGGGATTGTGGATAGTCATATGAAATAATCCATGTGCCATCCTCCTGGCTCAATATCTCCCTGTATATTTCACCTGTTATCTTATAAAACATACACACAGATCTCCTTTCACACAATTACTATCTTCCAATCAATGGCAGATGTTGTCGACCAATACCGTCTTGAAAATTCCAATTTTTCAATCAGGGCTCTTCTTTTAAGAAATACTTCATTTACAATCTCCCGGATTCCGTATCTGCCATCCTTGTAGTACAATATAAAGTCTGTCGACCAGTCTGTTGTAAAATATTCTTTTCGTATCCCAACCGGATTGATCTTACTATATTGTCCTTTCTCAAGTTTTTCGCACACTTCATATCTTTCTATTTCAGGATTTTTTTCCAGGTAGTCGGCATATACTCTTGCCAGTTTGCTATGAACACATAATTGTTTTTGGTTTTTTTCACTGAAAAACTGAATATCTCTTGATTTTGCCTTCGTCTTTTCCATGTCTTTCATCTTCTTTCTGATTCGTAATTTAAATAATTGAGTTAATGGGAGTCTAAGTATGTTTTCTTAATTAATCCGGGTTTTTGTATTTAATCCGAGTTTTTATGCTATTTAATTGGAATTTTTGATTCCTGCTATGAATTAATCCGAGTTTTTGTTTGAATTAATTGGAGTTTTTGGAGGCCTTCTTGGAGCAAGTATTTAATTAATCCGAGTTTCTGCAATTAATCCGAGTTTTTGTCTAATTAACCGGAATTTTCGTATGAATTAATCCGAGTTTTTGATATCTGCTCTGAATTAATCTAAGTTTTTGTTTGAATTAATCCGAGTTTTTGAGATACCTCCGTTAATTCTGTTTATGAATTAATCTAAGTTTCTGTATATGGAAATGTAAAACATAAATGGCTGCCTATCAATGTATTTGGGTCAGGTTTTCGATTTAATTAATTCGAATGATGCTTTTCCTACACCAATTAATCCGAATTTGGATGTGACAGGCTTTTTTCCTCGTATTCCATGGCAAAAAGCTCCGGTTAATTCATTTTTTTCTGGCCAAAACTCCGATTAATTATAAATACATAAAAAGTCTATGTCATTGTCCAAATTAAAAGTGACAAAAAGTCCTAAAAGTCGGACATAAACAAA
>OBUZ01000064.1_pt1 | contig 119985 bp, 139 predicted proteins | sample 1494961 | NCBI WGS metagenome assembly OBUZ01 (sample SAMEA2579939, study PRJEB22360) | human gut metagenome | biome: human gut; feature: human-associated habitat; material: faeces | place: Denmark | collected 2008/2010
CTGCCGTGACAGCCGGTTTCCTGACTGTCCGTCTGACTGTGGGAACGCTTGGCAGGCTGTGAGGAATTGTCAGGGAACTTATCCTGGAAATCTGCCTGGGATTCACCCTGGAAGTCTGCCTGGGATGATTCTGCCTGCGATTCCGCCTGAGATGATTCTGCCTGGGATGATTCCGCTTGAGATTCCGCCTGGGATTGCCCCTGTAGTTCCCCACGTATTCTCTGCTGCCGGTGTTCACAGTGTTCCGTGTGGACCTTTATCTCTTTCATGCTCTTATCCTTGAATTCATCCAGCGTGGCCTGGGGGTCCGCGGTGAGAAGCTCCTGTATGGCGTAATACTTTCCCAGCGACATCCCGTGTTCATGGGCTTCCTCACACATATGGCTGTCCACGCTGGCATACTCTGCCTTTACGCCATGGCACTGCATTAAGGCTGTGTTTACACACTCCTGAAGGCTTGAGAACATTTGCGGGTCGCCGTCTTTTGTTTCCAGCGTGATGGAGACCAGGGCGTCTTTTTTTAGATACTGCTGCATGGCATCGCTGGCCAGCAGGAGCGCCAGTGCCTCCTCATATTCCAGATGTTTAAGCGAAAGGGACTGCAGGACAGTTTCGCTTTCTTCACCGTAGGTGGTCTGGTCCACCACCTTTCCCCAGCGGTTGATGTCCAGTTCAATGCTGGGATTTACGTCTATGCTGATGACGGCTGCTTCCGTGTAGTACAGGCTGTAACCGCCCAGGCCGCTGGTGGCAAAGAGCAGGAGACAGGCAAGGGATACCGCCCACTTCATTCTGCGGGGCGCCGGCTTTCTGCTGCGGTGCATGTGTTTTATCACATATTCGCAGGTCCGTCCCTTCAAGACCTCATCACAGCTGACTGTATCAAATGCGTCATGTATACTTTGTTTCACCCTCATCACCTCCCAGCATTTTTTTAAGCTCGGCTTTCGCCCTTGACAGATGTGTATATATGGTATTGACATTTTTATGTAAAATACCTGCAATCTCCACGGCTGAATAGCCCTCATAATAATGCAGATAAACGATGATTCTGTATTTATCAGAAAGATTCATCACGGACTCCAGCACATGGGACAGGTCCTGGCTTTTTGTATCAGTCATGGACATGGCCTCTTCCAGAGAGCAGGTGTGTGTCCGGAAGAAACTGCGGAGCAAATCTTTGCACCTGTTTACAGTCACACGAATCAGCCATGCTTTTTTATGCTCCTCAGAATCAAAGGGTTCAGAAAAAAGGGCGTATTTCAAAAACACATCCTGAAACACGTCCTCTGTATCACTTTCATTTTTCATATAGACAAAGCAGATATGTTTTACCATATCCGCGTATTGCCCAATGGTCTGCTCTACATCTGATTCCTGCCGCATAGCCGCTCCATATGTCCGGTACTGCCAGGTGCAGTACTGTTTTCCCTATCTGTGATGTGAACCGCAGCCGCGTCTGCCATGATGGCTGTTTCCGCTATGGCATCCATACCCTGAGGGGTCCGATGAGGATGTCCGTCCATGGTTCCCGTCCGGGCATACCCAATCCCCGTCCTCTGACCAGTGGCCTTCACAGTCTCCGTGTTCATGGCTCCTGCAGTATTCGTAGTCCGTACAGTCAGCATATCCTCTGGGACAAGTCCAGTCAGCACCCCATGCAAGGCTGCTGCCCGCTGCGGTTAAGAGAATGCCTGTGGCTGCTGCTGCCATTATAGTTCTGATTTTCATGTTTTTCAATCTCCTTTTTTGATTCATTCACTATTAATACGATTGAGTCGCCGGAATCCTTTCATTTATTTTTGTTTTTATTTTTTAAATCTGCTTTTCATTTTTTAAATCTGCTGTGCTTGTGAAATATCCTTGATTTTGGTATACTTATCTGACGTACAGGATTAAGACACATTGGACACACTGTCCTGTAAATATATAATACATAAAAGGAATGAACTGACATGGGTACCTGGAATTCCAGAGGTTTAAGGGGCTCTACCCTTGAAGATTTGATTAACCATACCAACGATTTGTACAGGGAAAAGAAGCTGGCTCTGATACAGAAGATACCGACTCCCATCACCCCCATTGAAATTGACAAGTCCAGCCGCCACATCACCCTGGCCTATTTTGACCAGAAGAGTACCGTGGATTATATCGGGGCCGTACAGGGGATTCCGGTGTGTTTTGATGCCAAGGAATGCGCGGTAAAGACATTTCCCCTTCAAAATATCCATCCCCACCAGATTGAATTTATGGGGGAATTTGAGAAACAGGGCGGAATTGCATTTATCATCCTCTATTTTACCGGCCTGGATGAAATATATTATCTGCCTTTTGAACAGATAGAGGGATATTGGAAACGGATGGAGGAGGGAGGGCGCAAAAGCTTTACCTACGACGAGGTGGACAAGAGCTGGCGGGTCCGTTCCCATGCCGGTTTTCTGGTCCATTATCTGGAAGAAATACAAAAAGACCTGGACAGAAGGTCATAGGAGGTTTTGCGTGAAGCGCCGTGCCTTCCATGCTGCCTGTGCAGGTCCTTTCTTGGTCCGTACGTCTTTTTCATATCCTGTCTTCTAATCCTGTTTTCACACCTTCTTTTATGCGTTCCTTTCAGCCCCATCTTCCGTACCACCCCGCATACCACCCCGCAGGTACATTTTCATTGACCAGCCCTGTAAATAAAAGTATAATAAGGTATATTGCACGATGGGCAGAATGGAATTTTAAAACTGCTTTGGGGACGCGAAAATATGATTGACAGCTCCATGGTTTTCCTCTATAATGAAACAATCACGTTAATGAATTAACACTTTACCATAGAAAAGCAAAACGGGGTAAATGTGCGAGAAAACATAAAGGCAGGGAACAGGATGGCAGGGAATAATCGTTTGATTCATACGCCGGAGGGCGTAAAGGACAGTTATAACGGAGAATGCAGGAAAAAGCTGGCAGTTCAGGACAAGATTCTGGATACCTTTTATCTGTACGGATATGAGCATATCCAGACTCCGAGTTTTGAATATTTTGATATTTTCAGCAAGGACAGGGGAAGCGTGCCGGACAGGGAGATGTTTAAGTTCTTTGACCGGGACAACAACACCCTGGTGCTGAGGCCGGATATGACGCCGGCGGTTGCGCGGTGTGTGGCCAAGTACTTTATGGACGATCCCATGCCTCTTAGACTCTGCTACCTGGAACGCACTTTTAAGAATAACAGCAGTTATCAGGGCCGCCTTAAGGAGCGGGCTGAGACAGGGGCCGAGCTGATTGGGGATGATTCCGAGGATGCGGATGCCGAGATGATTGCCATGGTCATTGACAGCCTGAGACAGGCCGGCCTTAAGGAGTTCCAGGTGGAGCTGGGCCAGGTGGCCTTTTACAGAAGCCTTCTTAAGGAGGCCGGGCTGGAGGAGGAAGTTGAGGAAGAGCTGAATCAGTACATTGAAAATAAAAATTATTTTGCCGTGGAGGGTCTGCTCAAGAACCAGCCCGTGGACGAAGGGCTTAAGAAGGTTTTTCTGAAGCTTCCGGAGCTGTTCGGCTCCCTGGAGCAGATGCAGGAGGCGAAAAAGCTTACCGCCAATCCGGGGGCGCTGGCTGCCATTGAACGGCTGGAGAAGGTACATTCCATTTTGGAGAGCAGGGGACTGGAAGCCTATGTGTCCTATGACCTGGGGATGCTCAGCAGATACCAGTACTATACAGGTATTATTTTTAAGGCATATACCTATGGAACCGGGGATTATATTGTTACAGGAGGCCGGTATGACAAGCTGCTGGTGCAGTTTGGAAAGGATACGCCTGCTGTGGGATTTGTGATTGTTGTGGACCAGCTGATGGCTGCCCTTTCCAGGCAGCAGATTGATGTTCCTGTGACGCTGGTGAACACGGTGATACTCTATGAGACTTCGGCCAGATCCCGGGCCCTGTGGCTGGGCAGCTATTTCAGGGACAAGGGGCTGGCCGTCCAGTCCATGAAGAAGAAGGAGCAGGTGGCGCTTGAGGATTACAAGGCCATGGCAATACAGAGGGGCATGCGCAATGTCCTGTACCTGAAGGGGGACGGGACCGTAGTGACAGCCATGGACACGGTGAACGGGAATACAGACCAGATACCCATTACCGCTTACGAGTAAACGCAGGGAGGCCGTGAAGAAGATGAGATATTTGACCATAGCGTTAGCCAAAGGAAGGCTTGCGGACAAAGCCATGGAGATGTTTGAGGCAATCGGCATTTCCTGTGATGAGATGAAGGATAAGGCTTCCAGGAAGCTTATCTTTGTAAATGAGGACCTGGGAGTGCGCTTTTTCCTTGCAAAGGCCAATGATGTGCCCACATACGTGGAGTACGGGGCGGCCGATATCGGCATAGTGGGCAGGGATACCATATTGGAGGAGGGCCGCAAGCTCTATGAGGTCATGGACCTTGGGGTGGGAAAATGCAGGATGTGCGTCTGCGGACCTGAATCAGCCAGGGAAAGGCTGGAGCACCATGAGCTGATTCGGGTGGCCACCAAGTATCCCAACATAGCAAAGGACTATTTTTATAACCAGAAGTATCAGACTGTGGAAATTATTAAGCTGAACGGTTCCATTGAGCTGGCCCCCATCGTGGGTCTGTCCGAGGTAATCGTGGATATTGTGGAGACCGGGTCCACCCTGCGGGAGAACGGACTTATGGTGTTGGAGGAAGTGTGCAGCCTGTCAGCCAGGATGGTGGTAAACCAGGTGAGCATGAAGACGGAAAATGAACGCATCACGGCCATTATCAAGAAATTCCAGGCATATCTTAAGGAGAATGCCGGAAGGTAGGTACAGGAGCAAAGTCAGGAAAGCGGAGGAATGTTAGGCATGAGAATCGTGACATTAGATAATAAGTCCATGGAGAATATTCTGGCGGACATGTTGAAAAGGGACCCCAATAATTACGACAGCTATACCCAGACCGTACAGGCCATTGTGGACGATGTAAAGGCAAGGGGAGACGAGGCGCTGTTTGAGTATACAAAGCGGTTTGACGGAGCGTCCCTGGATGGGAGCAGTATACGGGTGACCAGGGAGGAAATTGATGAGGCCATGAAACAGGTGGAACCGGGCCTTTTAAAGGTCATGGAGAGGTCCATGGACAATATCCGCCGTTATCATGAGAAGCAGAGGCAGAACAGCTGGTTTGACGCCCAGCCTGACGGCACCATCCTGGGCCAGAAGGTGACTGCCTTGGAGAGTGTGGGAGTGTATGTGCCCGGCGGCAAGGCGGCATATCCTTCCTCCGTCCTGATGAATATTATTCCGGCTGAGGTGGCAGGGGTGAAGCGCATCGCCATGGTGACGCCGCCCGGTAAGGACGGAAAGGTAAATCCGGTGACTCTGACAGCGGCTTACATGGCAGGAGCCACAGAGGTCTATAAGGCAGGCGGGGCACAGGCAGTGGCGGCCCTGGCTTTCGGCACGGCATCCATTCCCAGGGTAAATAAAATCGTGGGACCGGGCAATATCTTTGTGGCCCTGGCAAAAAAGGCTGTCTATGGCCATGTGAGCATTGACAGCATAGCAGGCCCCAGCGAAATCCTGGTGATAGCCGATGACAGCGCCAATCCGCGTTTTGTGGCCGCGGACCTGTTAAGCCAGGCAGAACACGATGAGCTGGCCAGCTCTATTTTGGTTACCACCAGCATGGAACTGGCCAGGAAGGTATCCGACGAGGTGGACGGATTCCTGAAGGTGCTGTCACGCAGCGACATCATTAAAAAATCCCTGGACAATTACGGTTATATCCTGGTGGCGGAATCCATGGAAAAGGCAGTGGAGACAGCCAACAGCATTGCGCCGGAGCACATGGAAATCGTCACCAGGAATCCCTTTGAGGTCATGACCAAAATTCAGAACGCGGGCGCCATCTTTATCGGTGAGTACAGCTCAGAACCATTGGGAGACTATTTTGCCGGCCCCAACCACATCCTGCCAACCAATGGGACAGCCAAATTTTTCTCGCCCCTGGGCGTGGATGACTTTATCAAGAAATCCAGCATTATCTATTATTCCAGGGAGGCCCTTGAGGCAGCCCATAAGGACATAGAGACATTTGCCGAGTCAGAGCACCTGACAGCTCACGCGAATTCCGTCAGAGTGCGTTTTGAACAATAGCAGGGAGGTATGACAGTTATGGAACGGATTGCATCCATCACCCGGGACACCAATGAAACACAGATATCCATGAGCCTTAACCTGGATGGCTCCGGCAGGGGGAATATCAACACAGGCATCGGATTCTTTGACCACATGTTAAACAGCTTTGCGCGCCACGGCTTTTTTGACCTGGACCTTGCGGTAAAGGGGGATTTGGAGGTGGATACCCACCACACCATAGAGGATACGGGAATCGTGCTGGGACAGGCTATCCGGAAGGCGGTAGGGGATAAAAAGGGGATTGTGCGCTACGGCTCCCAAATCCTGCCCATGGATGAATCCCTGGTGCTCTGTGCCCTGGACCTTTGCGGAAGGCCCTACCTGGTCTGGGACCTGGTTTTGGACCGGGAAAAGGTGGGGGATTTGGAGACTGAGATGGTGCGGGAATTTTTTTACGCGGTTTCCTATGGGGCGGAGATGAACCTTCATTTGAAGCAGCTTTCAGGGACAAACAACCACCATATCATTGAGGCTGCCTTTAAGGCATTCGCCAAGGCCCTGGACGGCGCAGTGGCCGCGGAACCCCGTCTCTCAGGCGTGCTTTCCACCAAGGGGAGTCTTTAGGATGGAAGATATGCCTGCCCTGTCCCCCGGAGCCTGCGTCCGAAGACATGGAGAAAATAATAGAATAAAAGGAGATTCATATGCAGTTATATCCGGCTATTGATATGAAGAACGGACAGTGTGTCCGGTTAAGACAGGGGGCATTTAAGGACATCACCATATACTCGGACGCCCCTGAAAAGGTGGCTGCCCACTGGCAGGAGAAGGGGGCATCCTTCCTGCATCTGGTGGACCTGGACGGCGCCCTGGCAGGTTATTCTGTCAATGAAGAGGTCATACGAAGGATTGCGGACACGGTTTCCATACCCATTGAGATTGGCGGCGGCATCCGTTCCAAAGAAGCAGTGGAGCGTATGCTGGACCTGGGGGTCAGGCGTGTTATTATCGGAACAAAGGCAGCGGAACACCCGGAATTTCTCAGGGATATGGTCAGAACATTTGGCGAGGAGGCCATTGTGGCAGGCGTGGACGCGAAGGACGGCATGGTGGCAGTGGAAGGATGGGAGAAAGTCAGCTCCCTTACCGCCTCGGACCTGTGTCTTACCATGAAGGAATACGGTGTCAGGCACATTGTCTATACCGACATATCCAGGGACGGCATGCTGTCCGGCCCTAATGTGGAGGCTACAAGGAAGCTTACAGAGGAGACAGGACTTGACATCATAGCCTCCGGCGGGGTATCCTGTATGGAGGATTTAAAATGCCTGCATGAGGCTGGTATCAGGGGAGCCATCATCGGAAAGGCCCTCTATGAGAACCGGATTGATCTTGCTGAGGCTGTAAGGCTTTATGAGGCTTAAGTACCAGAGAAAATGGAGAGATTCAAATGACTGATTGCAAGAAGCTGATTATGGGATTTGGTTACAGGAATGGAAAGACTTTTTCTTGGAACGGAAAGCTTGAGTATGAGGGCGGGCTTAAGGAGCTTGCCAGGACAGCCTGTGACAACGGGGCAGATGAAATATTTATCTGCGACCGTTCTTTTTCAGATGAGGACCATGAGGCTGTCATAGGCGCCATCAAGGAAACCGCCCGCACCGTGGATGAACCCATACTGGCGGGAGGACGAATCAGGCGCCTGGAGGATGTGAAAAAGTACCTTTACGCAGGAGCCAGCGCCGTATTCCTGGATGTGAGCTATGAAGACAACGTAGATATGATGAAGGAGGCAGCAGACCGGTTTGGCAGTGAAAAGATTTATGCCTATATGCCGGACCTGTCCTATCTGAACCGGGTGGAGGAATACATTCAGCTGGGCGCGTCCGTGATGATATGCAGGGCTTCCGGTCCGGTTTTATCCCTGGCTGAGCTGGGTGAAATCGGGGAGATATCCTGCAGAAGCCTTATTTTCTGCGGCGGTCATGAAAATGTCCAGGAGATGGCCGGGGATCTGAAGCTGAGTCTGGGGTGTCCCCAGGTGGAGGGCGCTGTCCTGACTTTGGCGGAGGATAACCTGGACAAGGTGATGGAGCTGAAGCAGATTTTAAAAGGTGCGGGTATTGTCACGGACACCTTTGAGAGTTCGCTGGAATGGAAGAATTTCAAACTGGGAAGTGACGGCCTTATCCCTGTCATTGTCCAGGATTATAAGACCCTGGAGGTTCTGATGATGGCCTATATGAATGAGGAATCATTTCAGGCCACACTGGCGTCAGGAAGGATGACCTATTTCAGCAGGAGCAGGCAGAAGCTGTGGCTGAAGGGTGAGACCAGCGGCCACTTCCAGTATGTAAAATCCCTGAAGATTGACTGTGACAATGACACCATTCTGGCGTCAGTAAAGCAGGTGGGAGCTGCCTGTCATACCGGAAACCGATCCTGTTTCTTTACCACGCTGGCGGAGAAGGAATATAAGGAAACCAATCCCCTGAAGGTATTTGAGGAGGTATTTGGGGTCATACTGGACCGTAAGGAGCATCCGAAGGAAGGCTCATACACCAATTATCTGTTTGACAAGGGAATTGACAAGATACTTAAGAAGCTGGGAGAGGAGGCTACGGAAATTGTTATAGCGGCCAAGAACCCTAACCCGGAAGAAATCAAATACGAGATTTCGGATTTTCTCTACCATATGATGGTACTCATGGCGGACCGCGGCATTACATGGGAGGAAATCACGGAGGAACTGGCAAACCGTTAGCGGCGGGAAACAGGGGAAGTACAGACACGCCTTGGTAATATAATGCCGGTAATATAATAATGAAAATCGCAGGAGGTAATGGAGAGGTGGCAGAAATATCGGAGGTTACAGCGAGACTGCTGGATTACGTTTCATACGACACCCAGTCAGAGGATGACAGGGAGTCCATTCCCAGCACCAAGAAGCAGTTTGAACTGGCGCATAAGCTGGCCGGGGAGCTTAAGGAGCTGGGGGCATCCCAGGTGAGGATAAGTGAGCAGGGATATGTGTACGCATGTATTCCCGCCAATCTGGAGGAGGGAAAAACATGTCCCTCCCTGGGCTTTATCGCCCATATGGATACAGCGCCCTCCTTCTCGGGCAAGGATGTAAAGCCGCAGTTCATCCGGGACTATGACGGACAGGACATCTGTCTGAACAGGGAACAGGACCTATGGATGAGGACAGCGGATTTTCCGGATTTGAAGGCATATGAGGGCAAGACGTTGATTACTACGGATGGGACCACGCTGCTGGGAGCAGACGATAAGGCCGGTATCGCTGAAATCATGACCATGGCCGCCTATTTTCTTGGACATCCGGAAGTAAAACACGGAACAATCTGTATCGGCTTCACACCGGACGAGGAGGTGGGCCGGGGAGCAGACGGCTTTGATGTGGATGGCTTCGGGGCTGATGTGGCCTACACTGTGGACGGCGGAGCGCTGGGAGAGCTGGAATACGAAAACTTCAATGCCGCTTCCGGCAGGGTGACGGTCCATGGGGCCAATATCCATCCGGGCACGGCCAAGGGACGTATGAGAAACGCCCTGCTCATGGCAATGGAGTTCCAGTCACTGCTTCCGGCAAATGAGAACCCTATGTATACAGAAGGGTATGAGGGTTTTTATCATCTGGACAGGATGACAGGCTGTGTGGAGGAAGCCAGGATGGATTACATCATCAGGGACCATGACAGGGCGAAGTTTGAGCGCAGGAAGGAATTGTTTTCCCAGGCAGCGGGATTTCTGAACCAGAAATATGGTTCCGGAACCGTGGAGGCAGCGGTGAAGGATTCCTATTATAACATGAAAGAGAAAATTGAGCCTCATATGGACCTGATTGATAAGGCCAAGGCATCCATGGAGAAGCTGGGTATCCAGCCAATCGTGGTTCCGATCCGGGGAGGCACGGATGGAGCCAGACTGTCATATATGGGGCTGCCCTGTCCGAACCTGTGCACAGGAGGCCATAATTTCCATGGAAAATATGAATTTATTCCGGTACAGTCCATGGAAAAGATAGCAGAGCTTCTTATAGAGATTGCCAGGTCGTTTGCAGAAGCATAGCGTTGGTTTGTTCTTTCCTGATTTAACAAAAGAAACATCCCTCCCGCCTGTAAAGGGGGAGGGATGAATTGCAGGAAACAAACTTAACGGCAGTGCCGGGCGCGGATTGAAACAATTACGGAAGACGCAGCATATCTCTGTCTTCCGGATGCACCAGCACCTTAATCTGTGTGATGCCGGCGGACTTATAGGAATGAAGCTGCCGTGCCTTTAAATCCTTTAAAAACAGGTCTTTGTTTCTCATAAAACGTTCAAAGTCATCGGATATATCATAACTGCCTATACCCACATAGCTGCCCTCTGAGTATTCCACATAGGGGCGGACAGCGGCAGCGTTATAGGTGACCTGAAAGCGGATTATGCCGCGGGGAACGGAGTCGTCAGCCACAATATCCTCTTCTGATTCAGGCAGGCGGTCTGTCCGGATAATATCCAGACAGGTATCCTCCGGGGATTCCAGTTCAGATGTCTCCTCAGAGTGATGGGACTGGCCCATATCATAATCCAATATTTCTGTTTTCATGTCAACAGGGCCTGCATCTGCATCGCCCATATAGGTAAAGGATGAAAACTCGGAAAATGTTATTCCGGTGCCCAGGCCTGCGGCGAAAACACCTGTGCAGAACAGGGCTATCATATATGACTGCAGTTTACGCATGCTGCACCTCCTCTGAAGTGTTCTGGTCCATGTCCGTGGAAAGGGCGGTGTTCCCGGTATTGCGGCGGAGCCTTAACAGGCTTATGCACAGGATGGAAAATGAGCCTGCGCAGAGAACAACACCCAGGCTTAGCAGGGCAGGGCCTGCAAAGGGATATCCCTGAACCGTCCATACCAGAAATACTGCCAGAAGATATAATGAAAACAGGGTAAGACATCCATTAAACAATGTCAGGATAAAAAGCAGAATGTTCCAGGTCCAGCGCAAGCAAAAGTACATGCACCACAGGGCCAGGGAAAGGCAGGAGGAGAAAAGAACTCCCAGACCACATAACATACCCTTTATCACGCGGCATATGGATGATCCGGCGCGTTTAAATGCGTTTCGCACCGTATTTTGGACAGTGCTTTGGTCATGGACATGGTCTGTCCTTGGAACAGGCGGTATCCTGGGAACGCCTGTCTGGGAGTGTTCGGATGATGGTGTGAAGTCTGCTCCGTTTATATTTACAACCTCCATCTTTGTCCTGAGATGACGGAGGAAGCGGGGCCGGCGGGCCGGAATCCGCGAAAAGAAGTTCCGTGTTCTTCTGAACAGGACACCGGTATTCCGTACAGCTGCCGCTGCTATTCTATGTAAGAACCGTCCGGCTGCCCGGGCAATACCCAGAAAGCCGGATCGGGCCCTGCGGATTAAGTCTCTGACTCTCAAAACGGGGGATAGGGTCCGGTTTCCGTTATAATCCGGGTTTACGTGGTATGCCTCCAGAATCTCTGCCGCCAGCTGGCCGAGATCACCGAAATCCCCGATGGCTTCCTCCTCGCTGAGGCCCCTTTCCATCTTCATGTCAATATGCTGGGTGTATTCCTCCAGAATATCCTGCTGTTCCTTTTCTTCCAGCACAGCCAGGCCGTTCTTAAGTTCATCTAAAAACTCTGTTTTATTCATCTCCATGCTCCTTTAAAAATGTACATACTTTCTGCTGGAACTCGTCCCATTCCCGCTCCAGAACATCCCGGTACAGGATGCCGGCGGCAGTCAGATGGTAATATTTTCTGGGAGGCCCTTCCGTGGATTCCCGCAAGTATGTTTCAAAATAATGTTCATTGGTCAGTCTCTTTAAGAGAGGGTAGATGGTTCCTTCATTGACATCAATGACCTTGGATACTTCCTCTACCAGTTCATAGCCATACATATCCCTTTTTCGTACTGATTCAAGGACCACCAGCTCAAGGACTCCTTTTTTAAATTGTGGATTCATGGTCAGTAACCCTCCTTGTGATTACTATATTATACATACTACTATGTATTGTCAAGTACTATAAATAAATTAATACTTAACTTATCCTTAACAAATCTTTCCAAAGCCTGTATAATGATTACGTAGCTGCATTTTTAGAACAATAAGACCTCAGGGGAGGGGAGACATGGAGAGAATCCGTCAATTTCTCAATAAGAATATTTATATATTTTCAGTGCGTCAGGGGCTTTTGCTGACCATTCCATTTTTGATTCTCGGTTCCTTTTCCATGGTCATTATGCAGTTTCCGCTGAAGGCCTGGCAGGAGCTTTTGCCTGGGTTTGCAGGGGGCAGTGTGAAGCTGCTGCTCATGGCTGTGTACCAGGCCACCTTCGGCTCCCTTTCCTTTATCTTTGCATTAATGATATCCTACTCCTATGGGGAAGAGCAGACTGTGTATAAGAATACCCATATATTTTTCCCGGCAGTGGCCCTGTGCTCATTCATTGCATTTACCTATCCATCAGGCGGGCTGTCCATATGGGGGCCGGAGTGGAGCTTTACGGCCATATGCATTACCCTCATCAGCTGCTTCCTCCTGACCGGAATTTACCATTGGGTGGAGGGATACCGTCATCTGTATACCATGGGAGTGGCCTATAATTTCAACGCCTCTATGCAGAGCATGATTCCTGCTGTTGTCACGATTGGGCTGTGCGGGCTTTCCGGCCTGGTTCTGAGTCTGGCTTTTGACGATGTGAATATCATGAATTTCGGTTCTTATCTGTTTCTCAAGCTGTTCGGCCAGATGGGAAACGGCCTGTTTTCCATACTTTTATATATCCTGTTGTCCCATGTGCTGTGGTTTTTTGGAATACACGGGACCAATACGCTGGAGGCTGTATCCCGCAGGCTGTTTGAGTCAGAGGTGACGGCCAACCAGGCTATGGCAGCCCAGGGGCTGGTGCCCACCCATATGTTCAGCAAAACGTTTCTGGATACCTTTGTGTTCATCGGAGGCAGCGGATGTGCCCTGTGCATGGTTCTGGCCCTGTTTCTTGCTGCCAGGAAGAATAATAACCGCAGACTGGCCAAACTTTCCCTTCCTGCGGTTGTATTCAATATCAATGAGTTGGTATTGTTTGGATTTCCCATCATATTCAGTGCAGATATGATTCTGCCTTTTATACTGACTCCTATGGTTCTGTCGGTCATCAGCAGTTTTGCCATGTGGTTTGGCCTGGTGCCCGTGGCTTCCCGGAGTGTGGAATGGACTGTGCCGGTGCTTGCCAGCGGCTATCTGGCAACAGGAAGTGTAAGCGGAAGCCTGCTACAAGCCTTTAACCTGATTGTGGGTACCATGATTTATATTCCCTTTATTAAACAGAGCGAACGGGTCCAGGACCGTGAATTTCTGGGAAAAATCAAGAGACTGGAGGCATCCATGAATGAGGATGAACGCTCGGTTTGGGTCAGGGATTTCCGCTGGAATACCTACGAAAACCAGCAGACAGCCAAGCTGCTGGCGTCAGACCTGGAATATGCCCTGTCCAAGGGAGCGCTGGAGTTATACTACCAGCCCCAGGTGAAACGTGACGGAACCCTCTATGGATGCGAGGCACTGCTGCGTTGGAACTACATGGGCCAGGGCTTTGTGTATCCGCCCCTTATCATTGCGCTGGCTGTCCAGGGGGATTTCATCGGATCTCTGGGCATGTATATTGTAGAGAAGGCCTGCCGTGACATGGCGGGGGCGCACACTCAGGCAGGCTGCCCGGTATCCTTTTCCGTAAATATCCTGCCTCTGGAGCTGGAGGATCCGTCCTTTGCAGATCATGTTTTGAGAATTTTGAAGGATACCGGTGTGGAGGGCAGTAATTTGACCATTGAACTGACAGAGCAGGTGGCGCTGAATCCCGGCCCCAATCTGGAACGCCAGTTGGAGAAACTGAGAGAGTCCCGGGTGCGTATCAGCATGGATGACTTTGGAATGGGCCATGGTTCTCTTAACTATCTGAATTCTGCCCATTATGACGAGGTTAAGATTGACGGATCCCTTATCCGGCGCCTGCCGGAACATACCCAGACATGTGAACTGGTGGGCAACATTATGAACATGTCCCGGATTTTGGGAGTCAGCACAGTGGCTGAGTGCGTGGAGACGCCGGAGCAGATTCAGATGCTGGAGAAGCTGGGATGCAGCATTTACCAGGGATACTATTACAGCAGGCCTCTGCCGCTGGACGCATTCATTGAGTATGTGAAAGGTCTGTAGTGTGTGTCTGGAGCTGGTGGTTTCCGGCAGCCTGGGAGTACAGCTGAGCGTGTCAGTCCAGCCTGGAGAGCACGTCTGACAGTGTCAGCACAGCCTGCTCCAGCCGCTCCATATCATCAGACCCCAGTTCCTGTTTCAGTTTATCTGCAAAAGAGGTGTCTTTATAAATCGTATTTATCATATAATCCTTGGCGCGTTCAGTCACTTCTATGACGATGCAGCGCCGGTCGTGTTCTGTTGGAAGCCTTCTGACAAAGTCGTGGCTGCACAGGATTTCTATGAGCTTGGTTGCCTGTTGTTTGCTGACATTTAAGTGCCGGGTGAGCTCTGTCATGGTCATGGGACCTTTGCGGAGCAGTACCTGCAGACAGTAATAGGTTTCCAGACTCATCTTATCCTTCATAAATGCCTTGAAGGGTTTATCAATCCTGTAATGCCAATAGGGGAGCAGACGGAGCAGTTCCTCGGTGAAGTTTTTGTTATTCATTTTCTGACCTCCTTGATCCATCTGCAGCCATTCTGCTGAAGGCCGGGATAAAGCCGGCGGGATAAAGCCATCCTGCGCAACCGGATAGGGCCGCCTTATCCGGTCATTGACAAACAGACTGGATATGTTTATAATAATTAGTAAACCAAAGTGGACTATCTATTAAAGTGTACTTAATGACTGCTTTTAGATTACAACATTTTTAAAACAGAATCAAGGGGAAGAAGGATAAGAATGGCGGATAATGAAAAGAAAAAGAGAACTTTATGGGAACAGGCCGTGGAAAATGCGCTCCATTTTGCATTTAACCTGGCCTTTGTATTTATATTTCAATCCATATTTGGTGTACAGAATGTGCTTCCGGGGGTGGCTATCAGTGTGGGCATGACCATGTTCCCGGATGGATATATCGGGGTGAGGCCCGTGACCATGGCGGGGATTATCATAGGATTGTACTGCGGCTGTGTTATTGCCGGGCAGACAGCCCTGATGCTGCCGGCAGCAGCCCTTGTGATTGATTTTCTTTTTGTCCTTCTTATTATGGCCCTGACCTGTGAACCCACCATGTACAAACCAGCTATCAGTTTCCTGCTGTGCTTCGTGTTCGCACAGTCCACACCTGTACCGCCAGCGGCATTTCCTATGCGTCTGGCAGGCGCAGCAGCAGGTGCTGCAGCGGTGGCGGTTACTACGGTTATCAAGTGGTATTGGCAGGGACACGGGAAGGAAGGACGCGGTTTAAAGGAACAGATAAGGCTGTGCACGGTACGGAAAGGCTATATATTGCGGATGTCTATGGGGATATCGGCAGCTATGTTTATAGGTATGGTCCTTCACCTGAGAAAGCCCCTGTGGATTAGTATTGTGGTAATGTCCCTGACTCAGCTGCATTACCATGAAACATTGGAGCGCATACGTCACCGTTTTCTCGGAAATGTCCTGGGCATTCTGTTCTTTGTGGTGGTATTCCGCATGCTGGTGCCTGAGAGCTGGGCTTTTGGCATGGTATTGTTTTTGGGATATATCAGTTTTTTTACCTCAGAATATAAATATAAGCAGATTGTCAATGCAGTGAGCGCCATCAACGCGTCTCTGGTGCTCTTAGATACATCCACGGCCATTGAAAACAGGCTTCTCTGTCTGGCAGGCGGGGCATGCATTGTGCTGATTCTGTATCTGGCGCAGAAACTCGGAAGGGGAATCATGGGCCATACAGGAGCTGCGGCGGCCTGCCGTACAAAGTGATGTGGGAGTGTGAACCTGAAGGTACCTGCAGCTTGGCTGTTATATCGGAATCACAGGATGGATATGCGATGATCGGAGGAACAGGGAATGAGGAAAGCATAGATGTACAGGGTACGTTATCTGGTGGAAATAGAAGACAGAGGGGATTGCCGGTTTATAATCATTTGAAAAACAGGAGAGAATATGGGAAATAAAAAAGCAGGAAGCAGCGAAGAAAGGCTGAGCGTATTCCTGAGTCTTGTGCTACGGCATCAGCCGGAAGCAGCCGGTATCACATTGGACGAACACGGCTGGGCAGATGTGGAGGCTTTGATTCAGGGCATCAGCGGCACAGGCAGACCGATGGATATGGAGCTGCTGGAGGATATGGTCAGGACGGATGAAAAGGGCCGGTACAGTTTCAATGAAGACCGGACTCTGATACGCGCCAACCAGGGGCACAGTATACCAGTGGATGTGGAGCTGACAGAGACAACACCGCCTCAGGTCCTTTATCATGGGACTGCCAGCCGTTTTGAACAGGCCATTCTGGAACAGGGCTTAAAGCCTATGAGCCGTCTTTATGTACACTTGTCCGGGGATGCCAAGACAGCATTAACGGTGGGAAGAAGGCATGGAAATCCGGTGGTATTTGAGGTGGACTCCGGCCGCATGAGCCGGGATGGTGAACATTTTTACATATCACAAAACGGGGTATGGCTGACAAAACGTGTAAAGCCGGAATACCTGAAACGGAATATCTGAAATGGAATATCTGAAATGGAATACCTGTAACCGATGAGTAAAGACGGATGACTGTAAAAGGTCCAAAACATGAAGGTGATGCATTATGAAGAACCCGAAGCGCCGCCGACAGGGATATTTGAGGAGATGGCTGCGGGCCGGTGTCTATGCAGGCGGACATTGTGAATGCTGCAATCAGCCGCTTGTCCTTATTTTCAGATACGATGCTGTCTGCTGTCCCCAATGCAACCAATGGATTGATGAAAAATGCGGTGACCCGGACTGCTGTTTTTGCGGCAGCAGACCGGATACACCGGCAGAATCATTGATATATGAATGCCCGACTATAGGCAAAGACTACTATATAAAAAAGTATGAGAAGAGAAAGCGGCAGTATTTTAAAGGCATGGGGGACCGTGGGCAGGCCGGATGGGACCGCCCGCCCTCACACCCGCTGCCCGTAAAAAGGAACCTGTGAAAATTGAACCATCATTCCACATCCTGCTTTAACAGGGCCACATAGCCGTCCACGGTTCCTGCGGGCTCATATCCCTGTTCCCGGCAGTCTGACAGAATCTGTTCCAGGTCCTTTTCATAACCCTTTCTTAAGTCCACCACCATATAGTCAGCCGGATGGCTGCTTGTGAGAAGATAGACTTCATCCCGCATGGAAAGCTGGGGGAGGAAGAAGGTGGAGGATTTTACAGAGGCATCCGGGGGAATCTGGTCCAGAAGAGTCCTGGCCTGGGCAGCTTCCTCATGATGGCGGTGATACAGGACGGCATATTTTGACTTACTGTACATCACGCCTCCCATGAGGACGAGGCCGCACAGCAGGCCCCAGGCACAGACAGTGGCCGGAAGCCGTCCGTCATACCCGTCACCTCCTTTGCGCCTGCGGCCGGGTGCATTTTTTATATCCCGGAAATTCACCAACGCCAGATAAATGAGCAGGGCTCCTGAACCGTAGGTATACTGAAAGTATATGGAGTGCTGGTATATATAATTGGACATCAGGTTGATGAGTACAAAGGGGATGAGCAGTGTCCATTTCTGCCAGTCTTTTGTCATGAGCGGAAGGAAACCCAGCGGAAGGAGCATTTCAAGGAAGAACATGATTTTATCCTTCACCGCAATCTGGGACAGCACATAGGCAGGATTGACCAGTATGGTTTTAAACATGCTGGCCAAGCCCAGACGTTTGTCCGATATGAAATTGTCAAACCGGTTAATCATGGCCCCGTCCCCAAACCGGTTGATATACCAGACAGCCATGCAGAAATATGCGCATGACGCAAGAAAGACAATGGCTCCCCAACGGTACTGTTTTTTCCAAAGGAACAGGTAAAGTCCGATACAGGCCGCATAGACAGGAGCATCCTCCTTCACCATAAGGAGAAGTGCGGCAGAGGCCAGCATGGATTTAAAATGGCCTGTTTCCAAAAAGTACATGCACCAGAGAATGATGACGGCCAGGAATTTATTTTCGTGGAAATCGTAAAAACATCCGCCCATAAACGCCGGGTAAAAACAGTACATCAGACCGAAACACAGGGTTTGCAGGCGGGTGAAGCAAAATGTCCTGGCCAAAAGACACAAGGGAACCATTCCGCTTATGACAACAAGGGACTGGAGCACCAGCAGGGTCTCAGGACGGGGGACTAATTTGTAAAAGGGCAGCAGTACATAAAAGACAGGTGAGAGATGGACCGCAAAATGGGATAAAAGCCCGTCGCGCTCACATGTGGTAAGAGGAGACAGGCCTTTATCCATGTAGTAATACATCTGTGAAAAGATTCCGAAATCATAAGCAGACGCGTAATTCAGCCGGTACCGCAGCACGGTCATGACGGCGGTGAACGAGAACCAGACAGCCGCTGCCATGGTGAGGATTATCAGCAGCCTTTTGCCGGTCAGCCATTGTTCTATGGTTTTTATCATAGTATAAATGTTTCCTTTATCATCAGAGTGGCAATGTACATGAGCACGCTGGGAGTCAGGGAAAAATGAATCCGGGAGCGGCCGCAGGGAAGTACATAGGGAATGGCCATGCAGAGAAAGATTCCGAGCCAGATGCCCAAGAAGCTTTCCAGTGAAATCTGTCTCACAAAGTCCAATGTCACAAAGGGCACATGACTGGCCAAAAGAAACATGGTATTTGTCAACAGCCAGCTGGCCATGGTCAGTTTTCCAAGGCAGCAGCAGAACAGGGACAGCTGGAAATCGCGTTTCATCATTTGAATCATAGGTTCTCCTCCTTTAAACTGTATAGTAATCATCCCATTGGAAAATGTAAAGATGCCTGAGGCAACTGTAAGAAAAATTAGAAAAACCTTAATAAAATCTGCCGTTCCGGGGAGATAAGAACATGAGGAAAAGGACCCGTATCATCCAGGACAAGAGACGCAGAACCAGATGTGCACAGCTGGCAGCGGATGCCTTTGACGAAAAACTGATTTCTGTCAGGGAAGAAGATGGGAGAACAGAGATTATCATGGAGGGCGATGCGGTTACTGACATGTGCGGCAGCACCCTGTTTATTCAGGAGCCGGATACAGGGGATATCTTTTCGGAGAATTTAAAAATCAATCTCTATTCCTATAGGCCCGGGGAGGGAAAGAAACTGGCTGTTCCTAATATCTATGGCTTTTATCCTGTACAAAAAGGTGAGAGTTTCTGCTTTACCAGGCTGGGTGAAAATACGGATGGACAGGCCCTGTGCCGCTGTCAGGAATATTCCTGGTATATGACAGAGGGAATCGGAGCTCAGTATATGACGGTGGCAAAGGTGGACGATGTGTTCCAGCCGGCCGAAAGCCGTATGTACAGATTTGCTCTGACAGACAATAAGCTCAGCAGTCTCTCGGAATGCGCGGCAGAGGGATATGCAATTGGGATGACTATTGTCCGGGAACCTTGTTTGTGTCGGGAGACAAAGAAGAGGAATATTTTGCATTTTGCGGCAGTTCTCAGGAGGCGCCTGATCTTGTGAGGCTGACTAAAGCAGGTTCTTCCAAGGTGTTCATGGAGAATGTGGTCCAGTGCGAACCATATGCAGGCGTCACTGGTTTTTTCCAGCATGGCGGGGAGAGGTTCATGGATGCAGTTCCAAAGGAATGGGACTGGAGCGGGCGGGCGTTCTATGAAATGGGCTTCAGGTCCACCAGGACCAATTCCGGAGGATTATAAATGCGGGGCAGCCTGTTGATACACAGCCCCCGGCTGACAATCAGAGATGTGGAACCCAGGGTATACTGTCCCCCTGCATATCGGGGAAAGAAGCCTTGGTGAGGCGCCAGAAGCCCGCCAGGGCAGCCGGGCATGCGGAACTGCCCCCCATGGGCATGACCGGCCACAATCAGGTCAAACCCGCTGTCCCTGTAATATTTGGTGAGCTCCGGCCGGTGTGACAGCAGGATGGAGTAGATGTCAGGGGAGGTGCGGGAACAGCAGCGCCAGAACTGTTCCTTCCATCGGGAATCCAGTTTAACGGAGTGGTGGGAGTCGGTAAATGCATGAGGGTCATCCACTCCTCCTATGATCAGAGGCTGCCCTTTGATGGCTGTTCGGATTGTCCGGCCTCCAAGGACAGTGACCCCATATCCGGTGAACATTTTCTTGATGTCAGGTATCTGGTGAATCCAATGTTCATGATTTCCCGTAACATAGTAACAGGGGTACTGTCCCTTTAAACCCTCTAAAAGCAGTAAAGTCCCTTTGTGGGGGACTTTGTGATCGGCAATATCGCCTGCCATGAGAATCAGGTCGGGGCTGTGGCTGTGTACGGCCGTCAGCAGCGGCTCCTGGGCGCTGCCGTATATGGTGCTGTGCAGATCTGTTATCAGCGCTGCCCGCAGGTGCTTTGTAATCTTTTTAGAGTATTCCGTATAACGGTGTACTGTAAGACCGCAGTAAAATGGGTTTACAGCATGTGTTTTTTTCTGCATATCAGGCTCCTGTTTACTCATCATCGGACATCTCATAGGGCAGCAGCTCTGCCAGATAGTGCTTTTTCCTCAGAGCCTCCTCTATCTCGTCCAGTATCTCCTCCTGCTCGGCGCAGACATGGTGGAAGTGGTAGCCGGAAGTGACATTCATGAGCGGGGTGGATTTTCCGGTTTTTATATTGTTCATGAACAGCTGTACGTCGCGGCGGTTCTTGATGTTGAGAGGAGCTGACATTTTTCCGTATACCCGGTGATTGACCATGACATCCACCACGGTCCCGCCCAGGTCCACGATGGTGACCAGTTCATCCTCTGTCTGCTCATTGGTGTGGCAGACCTTAAAAAAACGTGACGCATGCTTGGATACATTGAGAACATACCCGCGGGCAGTGGAGAGAATGGGATACCCCATGGTGCGCAGGAGAGCAATATCCTGGACCACCACCTGGCGGCTGACACCTGTTTCCCTGCCAAGGGCCCCGCCGGATAAAGGGGCGGAAGCCAGCCTCATCATATCCAGAAGCTTCCTGCGTCTCTGCGTTCCGTTCATCGCATTTTCCATTTCTCATTCCCTCCTGCAAAACATAGTTACGATTTAATCCGTCAGCACCTTCAGGTGCTTCAAACTGATATCCAGAATCGGGGCAGAGTGGGTCAGTGCGCCGCTGGATACATAATCCACGCCCAGCTCCGTGACGGTCCGGATATTTTCTTTTGTCATGTTGCCGGAGCACTCGGTTTTGGCCCGGCCGTCAATTAAGCGTATGGCTTCAGCCATCTGTTCCGGAGTCATGTTATCCAGCATGATAATGTCGGCGCCTGCATCCACTGCGTCCTTTACCATGTCAAGGTTCTCTGTCTCTACCTCAATCTTACGGACAAAGGGAGCGTATGCCTTTGCAGCGGCAACCGCCTCCCTGACGCCTCCGGCTGCGTCAATGTGGTTATCCTTTAAGAGAACGCCGTCAGACAGGTTATAGCGGTGATTCTGTCCGCCGCCAATCCGAACAGCATATTTTTCAAAAACACGCATGCAGGGAGTGGTTTTCCGGGTGTCCAGAAGCTTTGTCCGGGTCCCTTCAAGCATCCCTGCAACCGTATGGGTATAAGTGGCAATGCCGCTTAAACGCTGCAGATAATTTAACGCGGTCCGTTCGCCGGATAAAAGGACGCGCACATCTCCTGTGACCGTGGCCAGATGCTGGCCCTTTTTTACTTGTTCTCCGTCCCTGACATCAAATACCACCTTGGTTTCAGGATCCAGAAGCGTAAATACGCGCTCAAAAATCTGTAACCCGGCAATGATGCCGTCTTCCTTGCAGATAAGCTGTACCTGACCCTTTTTATACTCAGGCATGACTGCGTTGGTGGATACGTCCTCGCTGCTGATATCCTCCTCCAGGGCAAGACGTATGTATTTGTCAGCAATAAGCTGCATGGTAATTGGATTCATAATGTATTCTCCCTTTCTGGCTGTTCTCTATTCTTTTTGCGGCTTTTCCGGCAAACACCAGGCTTTCCAACAGGCTGTTGCTGGCCAGGCGGTTCTTTCCGTGAACCCCGTTGCAGCTGGTTTCACCCACTGCGTACAGATGCTCCATGGAGGTTCTGGAATCCAGGTCCACCCACACGCCTCCCATAAAATAATGCTGGGCAGGCACCACCGGGATAGGCTCTTTTGTGATGTCATAACCCTCCTCAAGACATGTTTCATATATGTGGGGAAAATGTTCCAGTATGGTTTTTTGGGGTATGGGCGCAAATGACAGCCATACATGGCAGCTTCCCTCTTTTTTCATCTCTGCTTCAATGGACTGGGATACCGCGTCCCTGGGCAGCAGCTCATTGACAAAGCGTTCGCCTTTGCCGTTTAAGAGCACAGCCCCTTCGCCGCGGGCTGATTCCGAGATGAGAAAGGACCTGCCGGGCTTTTCCGTGTAAAGGCTGGTGGGATGAATCTGGACGTAATCCAGGTGTTCCAGCTTTACGCCATGCTTTTGGGCAACGGTCAGTGCGTCGCCTGTGAGACAGGGAAAATTAGTGGAATGCTGATAGAGCCCTCCAATGCCTCCGGTGGCCATGACCGTGTCACGGGCATGGATGAAGAGGGAGCTGTTGTCCCTTGTCCTGGCCTGGATGCCGGCACAGGCTCCGTTTGCGGTCAGAATATCTGTCATAACGGTATATTCCATGATATCCACATTGGGGAGCGCGGCTGTCCGTTCCTGGAGTACCGTGGTGATGGCCTTACCGGTGATATCCTCATGAAAACAGATTCTGGGCCTGGAATGGGCGCCTTCCTTTGTATATTTTAAACTACCATCCGGGTTCTTGTCAAACCCTACCCCAAGCTCTAACAGATGCCGGATGATACCGGGGCTGGTGCGTATCATCAAATCCACGCTTTCCTTCCGGTTTTCGTAATGGCCAGCTCTCATGGTGTCCTCAAAGTACGGCTCATAGTCATCCTCTCCCCGGAGCACACAGATGCCTCCCTGAGCCAGCATGGAATCACAGGTATCCATATCCTCCTTGCATATCATCAGGACATGCAGGTCCTCCGGCAGGTTCAGGGCAGTGTATAATCCTGCCACCCCGCAGCCTGCAATCACCACATCACAGTATATATGTTTTGTCATTTCCTATGCCTCCTTCTGGAATCGGCTGCCTGAAATCTGCATCCCGGCAGCTACCGTGCAAGCTTAAGCATCTGCTCCAGCGCCCTGCCGGCTGACGGGACATAGGCTTCGGGGACAAATGCCTGGTTTTGCCCTGTGCGCAGGACATGGATGATTTTGTCCAGGGTTATCTTTTTCATATCCCGGCAGATTGGTTCTGTATCAGGAAAATAAAACTGTTTGTCCGGATTCTGCTGTTCCAGCTCATGACGCACGCCAATTTCTGTGCAGATAATGAATTCCCGGGAGGTGCTGCCGGCAGCATATTTGAGAATCCCGGTGGTGGAACCGATATAATCAGCCAGCTCAAGCACCTGGGCATTGCATTCCGGGTGGGCCAGTACCAGGGCATTTGGATGTATTTTCTTTAAGCCGGATACCTCCTTGGGGGACATTTGGTCGTGGACAGGGCAGCAGCCTTTTACCAGCATCACATGCTTTTCAGGTACCTGGCTGGCCACGTACCGGCCCAGATTCTTATCCGGTATGAAAAGGATGTCCTGGTTTGGCAGGTTCCTTACAATCTGTACCGCATTGGCAGATGTGACGCACACATCGGACCAGGACTTGATTTCGGCTGTGGAATTGATGTAACAGACCACTGCAAGGCCGGGATATTCTTTTCTGTATTGCTCCACTTCCTCCTTGGTTACCATGTGGGCCATGGGGCAGTCTGCCTGGGCGTCGGGCATCAGGACCACCTTGTCGGGACTCAGGAGCTTTCCGCTTTCGCCCATAAAGGAGACTCCGCAGAACACAAGCGTTCTGTTTTCAAGACCGGCCGCCACCTTGCTCAAATAGAAAGAATCTCCTATGTAATCCGCCAGTTCCTGTACCTGGGGATCCACATAATAATGGGCCAGGATGACGGCATCCTGCTCTGCTTTTAACTGTTTTATTTCTTCCTGCTTAGTCATAATTTCCCCTGTTCTGCCGGTATTGCAGCGCCGGCCTTTTTAAATTGGCTTTTTGTTTACGTCCGCAACAGTATAACACATATATTTACATGTGACAAGACACATAGGGCGTTAAAATTTTAGCATAACAAAGCGGTCGGCGTAATTGTAAGGATTATTAAAGAAAAGTTCAGCACTGGAAAATGGGGATATGGTAGAATTAGGATAGGAATTATGCCGGACGTTTTCTGACGTGGCGCAGCGTTCTAAACGAGGAGGATTAATATGAAAAAAATCCATGAAATATTAACTCACAGAAAAAGAATCTGCAAAATACGAATTCACAGAATGACAGCTCCGGGACTTGCGGCATGTCTTGTGTTCATGGCTGTAAGCCTGGCGGCCTGCCAATCAGCGGACAGCGGGACCGGGGGACAGAAAGAGAACATCGCGGCTGTCCGGGAACAGGACGGCGCAGGACAGACAGACCAGGAGAATCATGCCGCAAAAGGAGAAAACGCCCAGGACACAGGGACACCCCGGGGGCAGGAAGGTGTACCGGATACACCGGATATGGAAGCCGGACAGGAGACAGCCGCGGAGCAGCAGGGGGAGGACGGTTTGATGACAGCGGACCAGTGGCAGATGGTTCCTGGATACGGCATATGCAAAAAGGGAGAACCAGTCCTGTATGTATTGGACATGGACGCAAGCCAGATGAAAACAGATGAGAAAGGAGTCAGCGCCAGGCTTCTTTCTGCGGTGTTTCAGGACAATGTAATCAGCGTCAGGGTGAAATTTAAGGATGATACCGTGACACTGATACCGGATGAGAAGGTAAAGGAGATTCTGAAACAGGAGGAGGAAAACCGGAAAAAACAGGATCAGGGAATTAGCGTACAATGGGATGACAGTTATTTCTGTATTGACAGCGAAAAGAACATTTACGGCCGCAGTGCGTTTCAGGACAGAATCCGGGCGGAGAAGAAAGAGCAGAAGGCGCAGGGCGCAAGGGCCGTTACCTTTGACCGGATTAAAGGAAAGGGTATAGACGGACTGGGCTTTACCCGGCAGAGGAACAGCACATCTTACAAAGATAATGGAAAAGGCGGCTTCTATATATCCCAAGTGTCGGAGAATACCATAGGTAAGGACAGGTTTACACTGGATGAACCGGAGGGGGTCTATGAACTCTGGCTGAACGGCTTTAAAGACCCCATAAAAATCGTCTTTAAAAAAGCGCCTGCCTATGATTCACTGGAGGATATAAAGGGAATGGTGAACCATGAAGGATTTTATGGGATGGCAGAGGGAATCGTGGAGGAGGACGGACTCAGGCTTACCACCTATACCTACTCAGAAGATGGATATAGGATTGGGTTCAGCCGCGGAAAACTGATGGCTACACTGTCAGACGGAAGGACTGCCGAACTGGTCCCTGTGCTGGGGGAACAGCTGACCACATCCCTGGACCAGCTGTCCGGCATACAGCCCAGAAGCATCCAGGAGACACTTTACAGGAGACCGGAGGGTACTGTGGTTACGGAAGCATCCCTGCATGCAGAGAAACCTGTTGTCATATCGCCGGAACAGGGAAGTGTGCTGGAAATTCCCATTCCCGGAGAGCGGCAGCCTTTGGATATGGTGGTGGAATTCAGGGACTGCAGGATATATCTGACCGGCATCAGTCCCATGGATGAGCTTTATGAATATGGTACGGATGACAACGGAGACCCTCTTACCAGGCATATGGTCTACATCAATGCCAGGGCAGAGATGAGGGATGCGGATAAGAATTTGTACTACGTAAATGCAGTACAGCCGGAGGAAGGCCAGGAGGGCAGCTCCGGTGATCCCATAAAAACCGTATACGCACTGGCGGATATGGCGGGGGCAGATAAATATAACGCAGGTGAGCTGGCCGGGTTCAAGGCATTATATGAGGAGGGGGAATCTGTAATCCGTCTGCAGCTTCAAAGGCCCACCTACGGATGGAACCAGGAGTTTGTACTGCCGGTACAGATGTGACCGGATAAAAAGGAGGAGACTGTTTGCAGAATCTTCTTCCTTTTTTCTTAATTATCCGGTTGTGCTATTGATTTTGCCTGCTTCATGTGCAACAATTTATAGATGGATTCAGCGGCAGTATGTCTGGGCCGTTATCATGATGGATATTTAAGAGAGGAACATAAAATGAGAAGCAGAAGGAGACGGAGAAGATCAAGGGCGGTTATTATCATTCCCCTGGTTTTGGTGTGTCTTATGGCCGCTGCTGCGGGCATGGCATTTTTATGGTTTGCAAAGGGACAGGCGGGTGTAAGGCAGGCTGCGCCGGATGAACGGTTCATGGAGTATACAGGATATCTGACCGAGGGGAATTACGAAGCCATGTACCGGATGCTGGATTCCGGGAGCCGAATGGACATCAGCCAGGAGGATTTTATCACCAGGAATAAGAAGATATATGAGGGCATCGGCGCCTCCTCCATCCGGGTGGATATTACCGGAGTGGAGGAAAAGGAGGACCAGGGTATTCAGACGGTCAGCTATGAGACCAGCATGGAGAGCCTGGCAGGCACCATCCATTTTTTCAACCAGGCGGATTTTAAGCTGGAGGCATCCTCAGGGGCTGCCGGGACAGACAGCCATGACAGTGAAAAGGCAGGAAAGAAAAGGAAGGAAGCAAAAGACGAAGAATACAGATTGATCTGGAACGACCGCGTCATATTTCCCAACCTGAGCTGGAACGATAAGGTAAGGGTCACCACGGATAAGGCCGTAAGGGGAAGCGTCCTGGACCGAAACGGTATTATGCTGGCCGGAAAGGGAAGCGCGTCCATGGTGGGACTTGTGCCGGGAAAGATGAGCCGGGAGGCAGACAATTATTCAGAGGACGAAATAAACATGCTTTCAGAGCGTTTAGATGTTTCCGCTGACAGTATCCGCAAAAAGCTGTCGGCTAACTGGGTGAAGGATGATTCCCTTGTTCCTATTAAAACATTAAAGAAGGTGGATGAGCTCAATCTCCAATCCGCTCTCCCTGAGGATGAGAATGTACAGAACAGGGTGCTTCAGGACGAACTTCTGACCATTCCGGGCGTCATGATCACAGATACGCCTGTCAGATATTATCCCCTGGGCGAAAAGGCTGCCCATCTGGTGGGTTATGTACAGAATGTAACGGCAGAGGATCTTGAGGAGCACAAGGGAGAAGGATACCTGTCGGACAGCGTCATCGGCAGGAGCGGCATGGAAGGTCTGTTTGAGAAGGAGCTAAAGGGACAGAATGGCCGCATTATATCCATTGTTACATCCCAGGGAGAAGAAAAGCAGGTTTTGGCAGCCATTCCCAGAATTGACGGTCAGGATATCACCCTCACCATAGACAGCAGCCTGCAGGAGTTGGTGTATGATGCATTCCGGGACAGTAAAAGCTGCACCGTGGCCATGAATCCCTACACAGGAGAGGTTCTTGCTCTGGTGAACACGCCCAGCTATGATAACAATGACTTTATCCTGGGCATGTCGGAGGAAACCTGGGCCGGACTGAATGAGGATGAGAGAAAGCCTATGTTAAACCGTTTCAGGCAGCGCTTTGCCCCAGGCTCCTCCTTTAAGCCCATCACAGGCATTATCGGCCTTACCGCAGGCGTCCTTACGCCGGATGAGAATTTTGGGGAGGACGCAGCAGGACTAAGCTGGCAGAAGGATGCCGGCTGGGGCGGCTATCACGTTACCACCCTTCATGGTTACAGTCCGGTCAACCTTAAAAATGCCTATATCTACTCGGATAACATATATTTTGCTAAAGCAGCCCTGAAAATCGGATATGATGATTTCATGGCAGGACTGGACCGGCTGGGCTTTAACCAGAAGCTTCCCTTTGAAATCTCGGTGGCTGAATCCCAGTACTCCAATGCTGACCGGATTGAAACGGAAATCCAGCTGGCGGACAGCGGATACGGTCAGGGCCAGGTGCTGGTGAATCCCATCCATCTGGCATCCCTTTATACCATGTTCCCCAACCAGGGAAAGGTTCTGAAACCCTATCTTATATACAAGGATACACCGGTGCCGGAGATCTGGATTGAGGACGCCTGTACACAGGAAACAGCAGAGACCGTGGAGGACGCAATGAAGGCTGTAATCAGTTCGGAACACGGCACAGGACATGCAGCCATGCGTTCAGACATTACTCTGGCAGGAAAGACAGGAACGGCTGAGATAAAAGCATCCAAGGAAGATACAAGCGGCACGGAACTGGGATGGTTTGCCGTTTACACGGCGGATAAGGACATACAGAAGCCGGTTCTTATGGTCAGCATGGTGGAAGATGTGAAGAATGCCGGAGGAAGCGGCCTGGTGGTCAGAAAATCCAGGGATGTGCTGGGAGCCTATATACCGTCAGGCCAGTAGGACAATCCGAAGATACAGACATATACTATTATGGAGGAGGGAATCAGCATAAACTGTATATGGGGGATTGGAGGGGAAATCAATGCCTATGGATTCATTTTCATCAGAAGGGATTTTGCGGAGGCTTATCAGGCTTCCCTATCTCCCGCTGTATGTGGGAGTATTGAACGCGGCGGTAGAGCTGGACGTTTTTTCGGACCTTACCCAGCGTAAGAGCATCAGGGAGCTTTCAGAGGAGAGAGGGTGGAATGAAGATAACACGCGGTATTTCCTGGACGCCCTTTACTGTCTTGGATTTATTTGGAAAAGGGATGGAATGTACTGCAACTGCAGGGAAACGGACCGTTATCTTGTAAAAGGCAGACCGGAATACATCGGAGGACATCTGGCTTTTCACTGCGCAGAGGATTGTATGGGATGCAGGGATATTAAGAGGCTGGTTGAAGAGGGGCCCGGCGGAGACAGCCAACCGGAGGGGCAGCTGGCCTTTGAGCAGTACGTACAGAACATGCGGGATTCCCAACTGGGCTTCCGCCAGACCGAGATACAGAAAATGGTAAAGGAACTTCCGGAATATCCAGAAATCCGGAAGATTTTGGATTTAGGCTGTGCAACGGGACTGCTGGGCCTTGGCGTGATTGGAGAACGGGAGGATGTGTACGGGATCCTCTATGACCGGCCAGCTATGGAACCGGCAATCCGGGAGTCCATCCGTCTGTCAGGCCTGGAAGAGAGAGCGGTACCTATGACAGGAGATTATCTGACGGATGATATAGGAAGTGGCTATGACCTGGTTTTGGCCATTGCCACCTTAAGCTTTGTTGAACAGGAGATGGCCGGCCTGATGAAGAAACTTTACAAGGCCATGAATCCGGGCGGCGTGCTGCTTTGCTATTCAGAGGGAATCGAGCGGGATGGCTCCGGACCATGGGACATGATGCTGGGCTGGCTTCCGTATAATATGCAGGGATATAACCTTGGAGTGAAGAAGAATGAAATAACAGAGGCTGCCATGGCAGCCGGCTTCAGGAGTGCTGAGAAACGGACCGGGATCTATTCCACAGGCAACGTGGATGTGGATATATTCAGAAAATAACATTATAAGAGCCAGATATGAAAAAAAGCTGGATACGAAAAAACAGAGAGGCTGCCGGACTTTGCGGGTACAGCCTCTCTGCCTTTGTGTGAGCTCTCAGCCCAGCCAGCGAAACATGATGGTCTCCAGCTGTCGGATATCAATGGGCTTTGCCATATGCTGGTTCATACCGGCTTCCAGAGCCAGCTTAATGTCTTCGGTAAACGCATTTGCAGTCATAGCCACGATGGGGATGGAGGCTGCGTCCGAACGTTCCATGGCACGAATCCTCCGGGTGGCCTGGTAACCGTCCATGTGGGGCATCTGTATATCCATGAAGATAAGGTCATAGTATCCTGTAAAGGAGGCCGCGAACATTTCAACTGCCTCCCGGCCATCCATGGCTGTCTCTACATGGGCCCCGGTGTTCTGCAGGAAAGCCATGGCTATTTCCTGGTTCAGGGGATTGTCTTCCGCCAGCAGAATCCGCTTGCGGGAAAAATCAGCGTTGGGAAGCCCGGGAAGGGAGGCTGCAGCGGTTTCTTCCTCCTCATGGAGGGCAAAGCGCCGCAGCATGCATATGAGCTTGGAGGGAAACAGGGGCTTGGAAATGAATCCGTTGGCTCCGGCTTCTTTTGCGGCGGCCTCGTATTCAGCAGTGTCATAGGCTGAGATAACGATAATGGGAACGTGACAGCCTGCCTGGGCACGGATTTGTCTGGTCACCTCGATGCCGTCCATGTCAGGCATACGCAAATCCACGATGACAGCAAAAAATCCTTTTAGGTCACGGTGGGCGGAAACCACTCTGGAGACAGCCTCCCTGCCGGATGTCACAAAGGAGCTGTTCATGCCAATCTGGTTCAGACACCGGCATGTCTCCTCGCATACGATTCTGTCATCATCCGCCACAAGGACCGGGAGCTCGGTAAGGACCGAGGAATCTGGCAGAATCTGGTTTCTCAGTCTCAGGTTAAAGGTAACTGTAAAACGGGAACCACGGCCGGGCGTACTCTCTACCCAAATGTCGCCGTCCATCATCCTGGCTATGTTGCGGGTGATAGCCATACCCAGGCCGGTTCCCTGAACACTCCGGATTCGTTCATCCTCAGCTCTTTCAAAAGGCTCAAAGACGCGCTCTATGAATTCAGGCGATATTCCCACCCCGTTGTCCTCACATACCAGCCGGTAGGTGCTGTAACCCTGCTGCGGACTGCGTGTTTCTGACAGCTCCAGCGTAATGGTCCCGCCGTGGGGCGTGTATTTGATGGCATTGGACAGAAGATTATTGATGATTTGCTGAAGCCGCTGCATATCACCGCACACAGCCTCGTGTTCCAGTGTTTCTATATGGATATTGAGAGTGTGGCCTCTGCGCTTTAAGTCTGGCTGTATCATGGAGATAACATCCTTAAAGAGGGAATCCAGAAGAAAGTCCTCCTCAGACAGGACGATACGCCCGCTTTCTATCTTTGACATGTCCAGAACCTCATTAATCAGTGAGAGAAGAAGCTTGGAGGAACTGGTGATTTTTCCTAGACAATCTATCACCCGGTCCGGATCATCGGCGCAGGAGGCAGCGATGGCTGTCAGCCCGATGATGGCGTTCATGGGGGTGCGGATATCATGGCTCATTCTGGACAGAAAGGTGCTTTTGGCCTGGTTGGCCACCTGGGCAGCGTTGAGGGCATCCTGCAAAAGCTCCTTCTGGCGTTTTTCCTCCCTGATTTCCGTGATGTCGGAGCGGGTCAGAAGGATGAGCTTCCGCTGACGGTTGTAGTAACTGTAGCGCAGCTTTTTATCCCTGAGGATACCATTCTGGATGGTTCGGGAGTAGAGGATGTATTCCTTGTTTTGTTCCAGCTCCTTTATTACATTGTCAAGGCTCATAAGACGGGTAGTTTCTTCCCATTCATCCACAGGAAGATAGGCCCGGTTATATTCCATGAGCTCGTTTTCGTAATTGTCTCCCACCTCCGGGGGAAGCAGGTTTTCTGAACTGTGGGAAGACAGGTACCGGATATGGTGGTTTGTATTTGCATCTATGTAAGTCACATAATCATAGTCATCCTGGGCCGCCATCTCCACCAGATGGGACCTCATTTCTGACTCAATCCGGCGGGCGAATAAAAGAAGCCTGTCACTGCTGCATCCGGAATGGGGACAGGTACTTAAATAAATTTCATGCCACTCGAACCCATAGGGCGCTCCGATAAAGCGGATTTCTATGCGTTTGTGCTTCCGGCCGCTTGCAAAAAAGCTGCGCAGGGATTCTGTACAGAAGAATTCATTCCATATGGCCTGGTCCGGACCATATACATTATGCTCTGACAGCTCCCTCAGCGTTTGCTCCAAATCAAGGGTCTGCCCTGTGGTGGAGGGGAGGGTACGGTCCCTCCAGACATATACTTCCTCCTCCTTCAGACGGAGTTCCCAGATGGTATCAATGATACCATCTGTTGCATCAATATAATCATTTAGTGACAGACCGGTCGATTTCATTTTTATATTCCTTTCCCGTTTCATGCTTACAGCATACTGTGCATTTATGATAATAACAGAAATATCCGGAAAACACAATGAAAGTAACAGCATCGTCAGGGATTACTTGGCAAGGGTTTTCAGATATGGTACAATAGACAAAGCTGTGTATCATTTGAAAAGAGGGAAATTAATGTTCACACAAAGAAAAATTTTAGTTGTGGAAGACAATGAGATAAACCGTATGATGCTGAGCGCCATTCTTTCGTCGGAATATGAGGTGCTGGAAGCGGAGAACGGACAGGCTGCCCTGGCGGTTCTGAGAAAATACAGGGATGGAATCGCGTTGATTCTTCTGGATATCATTATGCCTGTGATGGATGGGTATACCTTCCTTGCCCGTATGCAGGAGGATCCGGCGCTGGCATCCATACCGGTCATCGTAACCACGCAGAGTGATGATGAATCCGATGAAGTGACTGCTCTTTCCCACGGGGCCACAGACTTTGTGGCAAAGCCTTATAAAACCCAGGTTATTTTGCACCGTGTTGCCAATATCATCAAGCTCAGGGAAACAGCCGCCATGATAAATCTGATCCAGTATGACCGGCTGACCGGACTCTACTCAAAAGAATTTTTTTACCAGCGTGTAAAGGAAACCCTGGCCGCTTATCCTGAGCAGGAGTATGACATTATATATTCCAACATAGAGAATTTTAAACTTGTCAACGACATATTCGGAGTGCCTTCCGGGGACAGGCTTCTGGTCAATGTGGCCGCCATGTTTTCAAAGCAGGTTGGCAGATGGGGTATCTGCGGCCGTATTAATGCGGATCAGTTTGCCTGTCTTTCGGAGCGCCGCCTTGACTACTCAGAGCAGCTGTTTGCGGAGGCGGGCAATCAGATTAATGCCATGTCCAATGTGAAAAATATGGTGATGAAATGGGGAGTTTACCATATTGATGACCGCTCCATATCTGTGGAACAGATGTGCGACCGCGCACTGCTGGCGGTCCGCAGCATTAAGGGGCAGTACAGAAGGCATTTTGCAGCCTATGATGATGCCCTGCGCAGTAAGCTGCTTAGGGAACAGGCCATCACGGACAGTATGGAAGATGCCCTGGCTCAGGGGCAGTTCATTGTGTACCTGCAGCCAAAGTACAGGCTGAAGGATAGGGAATTGTCAGGAGCAGAGGCTCTGGTAAGGTGGATTCATCCGGAATGGGGGTTCCAGTCGCCCGGGGAATTCATTCCTCTGTTCGAGAGAAATGGATTCATCACACAGCTGGACCAGTATGTGTGGGACCGCACCTGCGCTTTTTTGCGTGACTGGGACAGTAAGGGGTATCCGCAGATACCTGTGTCCGTGAATGTGTCCAGGGCTGATATCTACAATGCGGACCTTGCCAACATCCTTCTGAGGACTGTACATAAATATAATCTGCCGCCGTCGCGCCTTCATCTGGAAATTACAGAGAGTGCTTATACTGAAAACCCGGGACAAATCATTGATACAGTAACCCACCTCAGGGAGCTGGGATTCATCATTGAGATGGATGATTTTGGAAGCGGTTACTCCTCCTTAAACATGCTGAACCAGATGCCTCTCGATATACTGAAGCTGGATATGAAGTTTATCCAGAGCGAGACAGCCAAGCCAGTGAATCAGGGAATCCTGCGTTTCATCATGAGCCTTGCGCGGGGATGAACCTGAGCGTGGTGGCGGAAGGCGTGGAGACAGATGAACAGCTGGAACGGCTCAGAGAAATCGGATGTGATTACGTACAGGGCTATTTTTTTGGGAAGCCTATGCCTGAGGATGTCTTTGAGGAGCTGATGAAAAAGACGGACCGGGAAAAGACCGGGGGGAGGGAACCGGCAAATTATAATAACATAAAGGAGAAACAAACAAATGAAACCGAATGAAGCTGCAGAAAAACAGGAAATCATGTACCGTCTTAAAAATGCAGGGGAGCTATATGTTCTGCTTTCCATGTGTACAGGAGAACCCTATGTGGTCTGCGACCAGGAAACATATGATGATGAGATCATAGTTTTCTTTGACTCCCAGGCAGCTGTAGAGGAGGCAAAAGAACAGACAGAAGCGGGAACGCCTGTCAGGCCCATGAAGCTGGAGAATAAGCAGTTTTTAATCTTTTACACCAGCCTTTACACCCTTGGGGTTAATGCTCTGCTGGTGAAAGACGGCGGGAGGAACAGCCTGATTCAGCTGCAGGACTTTGTGAAGCGCAATAAGCAGCAGGGACAGGAGACAGGGGAGAAGGTGTGGGTGGAGAATCCCTCCCTTCATCTGACGATGCTGTATTATATGCAGGAACTTAGAAAAAAACCGGGACAGGAGAATCTTCCGGAAATAAAAGAGTGGCAGGATGAGATTTCCAATGGTTTCAGCAAGGGCAGTTTTATTGTTCCTGTGGAGAAGGAGGGAAAGGGGCTGGCTGCTGTCAAAGTCAACGAACAGTTATTCCAGGCTATCTTTACAGATATATTGGAATTTCAGAAATTTAACAGGGAGGGAAAACTGCGTCCCCTTGTGGTAACAGCTGATAAAATACCTCAAATCATGACAGAAGAGGCAAAGGGCGTGATTCTCAATCCTATGGGGGTCAGAATGCCGCTGCAAATTAAGAGGGCGCCCAGTCAGCCAAAAAAAGGTGCTTAAGGCATGAGAAAAAAACTCTATATAAACCGTGAAGCGAAAATAAAAAAGGTAAATACAGAAAGGCTGCGATGAGATTTAATTCATCGCAGCCTCGTTATGTTCTGAGTTCAAGGGACAGTTGGTCGAAATCACCGGGATTATCTTTTGGTTTATCAAGAGAAGTTACTTTTTTTAATATTTCGTTTTGTGTTTTGTTATATTCTTCCTTGGCCCGTTTGAGGATAGCCGCTTGACCTTCCCGGTATGTGTTCTGGAACCAATAAATGAGCAGCGATTCATCTGAAGTCAGCAGCTTGGTGACAGATGCCCCTGCCTCGTCCGGGCGCAGCGCTGCGGCAAGAGGCGTTTCCAACGGAATGTCGAAAATGGAATGGACGGAAGTGCCAAGTGCCTTTGCGATGGATTCCATGTGAACCATTTTATCCTTTTGATTTTCTCCGTTTATGATTCTCTTTAAAGTGCTGGCAGGTATGTGTGTCTCCTTTGATAAGGTTGCCTGGGTCATGCCCTTTAAATTCATAAGTGCAATCAGTTTCTCGTTTCTCACAGTACGTCCCCGTTTCCTGGTAATCCCATATGATATATGTCTCTAACCCCGTAGTATTGCCATAAAATACCTCTTATGGATAATTCTACCATATAAATGAAGATTCTTCAAGAAACGACATTGATTTAAGGATATTTTTTCTCATGATATTTTTTCTCGCAAATTTTTCGGTCTGTTTTACCTTGCGAAGTTTTTTCTCATAATGTTCAGTGCGGTTATGATGTACGATTTATTCTTACATAGAGGGATCTGATCCTGTATGAATTTTTGTTACATATTCTTTCAATTTCTTTAAATCCATGGACAGCGCCGCTTAATTTGTTTACAATAGACGGGCTGGTCAAAGGCTGGCTGCATTTAAAATACACAGGAGACCAGAATTTATGTCTAAAGATACCAAAAAAAATATAAAAGGGACTGACAACAGAAAAAATACAAACAGTAAAATCCCTAAAAACTTAAAAACACAGGACAGACAAAATGCAATGAAGCGAATCAGTAAGACCAGGCAGGCAAAGATGCGGGAGGAGGAAGTAAAGTCCACTCTGAAGTTTGGTGTGAAGCTGGTTTTGGTTCTGGCAGTTGTGATTGGATGTGCACAACTGTTTTTTTATGGAAAGAATGTGATGGCGGACAGGAGCAATGGTCCCGCTGCCTGGATAGCGGCAGAAAGCAGTCAAACAAAGGACAATCCGTCCGATTCATCCGTTTTATCAAAAACAGGAGAACCGGAGAAAGAAGAACAGGAAGAGACAGCAGGTCCTGAAACAAAAGAAGGCATAACAGGAGGTCTGGCTTCCAAAGAAATACAAACAGGAGAACCGCCGTCCGGAATCGTCCTGGAGCCGTTTCTGCCTGATTCTGAAAAGGGTCAGCAGCAGACACCGGAGACCATTGCACCCTTCGCGGTCTCCAGCGATGGACCGGGTAACGTGGTGCAGGCAGCACCGCCTTTAGGAGAAGCGTCTTTAGGCCCGACAGGCGGCGGAAATGAGCTGTTCCCTGTTTCCGGGCCTGCGGATGTCTCCAAGCCCATGATTGCATTTACCTTTGATGACGGTCCTTATTACAGTGTGGACAGCAGAATTCTGGACACGCTTCAGGCTTACGGGGGCAGGGCTACCTTTTTTATAGTAGGAAGCCGCGTTAATGACTACAAGGACACTCTTAAGAGAATCCGGGATTCCGGGTCCGAGATAGGAAACCATACATTTAACCACAAGAATCTGGAAAAAATTTCTCCCGAAGAAGTGACCTCCCAGATTGAGATGACCAACGATGCGGTGGAGGCTGTAACAGGTTTCCGGCCAAAACTGGTACGTGTGCCTTACGGCGCCTTTAAGGGCCAGGTGCCGGGCCTGGTATCTTACCCCATGATTCAGTGGAACATAGATACACAGGACTGGTCCAGTAAGGATAAGGATGCCATTGCAGCCTCTGTGCTCTCCCAGGCAAGGGATGGGAGCATCATACTGATGCACGACCTTTATTCCGCCACGGCTGAGGCATTTGAGACGGTCATCCCCCTTCTGGCTGCCCAGGGCTACCAGTTTGTTACGGTCAGTGAGATGTATGCGGCCAAAGGAGTGCCGCTGGAGGCTGGTCAGGTCTATTTTAATATTCCTAAGGGGTGATGATTAGAATACCTTATTAACTTCCACAGGAATCAGCGCGCAGATGAGGATTGTAAATCTTTTCTGCCGGCAGTTAAGTTCCGTGTAAAGTTTTTCTTGACACGAACACCGTGTCGTGCTTTATACTTAATTTAGGAGAAAAGTATAAACACTATGGAACAAATGCAGACTGTCAGCATAGTATCAAAAAATTAATCCCGGAGACAGCCCGGTTTTTGCCGTTGTGGACAGCATTTTCTTTCCAAAAATAAAATACAGGAGGAATCGTCAATGGAAGACCCTGAGAAAGCAAATGAGACGTTACAAAAACTGGAGGACAGAGACGTGCGGATCATTTACCTTCCGCCAATGACCGTAGCAGCAGCCCGCTTTTCAGGGGAAGCTGAGTATGGAGTGGGGCCGGAAGCCACCGGTATGATTGAGAAATTTGTTTACGAAACGGAATTGCTGAAACTAAAACCCGATGCCAGAGGGATGGGATTTGATTGTTCCAGAGCAGATTTAAGAGTGGAAGCCGGAGCAGCTCCCACCGCATATGAAGCATGGGTATCAATCCCTGAGGATATGGAAGTTAAGCCGCCTCTGGTTAAAAAAACGTTTGGCGGCGGGATGTATGCTGCCCATGTATTGAGGGACTGGAGTTTTCAGGATTGGCGTTTGCTTCAGGAGTGGGCCAGAGAAAGCGAAAGATACGAAGAGGCCGGCGGTCCATGCTTTGAGGAAATATTAAATTATTACAACCTTATGAATAATGGGGCGAAAATGGAAGATACACAGATTGATCTGCTGCTGCCTGTTAAGGAAATGATAAAGTAGAGGATGAAGGAAAGAGTACAGGCATTCTTTGCTTTTAGTCCAGAAAACGGTTATAGCTGCAGGAGGATTTACATATGGAACATTTCAAATTTGACTTATATGCCCGGCGCATGTGATGCGTATTTTATTTATGGCGTAATCTTAGGGTGAGACACCGCCATATTTCCATTCCTGCCACACAACGGATGGGATTGATTACGGAGGATGCAGCAGAAAAAGCGGCTGCCTTGAACAGCAGGCAGGGCTGGATGGGGATATTCGTCTGACTAATTTGTATTTAAGAAAGGGAAAGGATAATGGCAAAGACTTCATTTAATGAATTTCTATTGGCAGTTGCGCCGGAGCATCGTGTATTTGTGGAGAAGCTGAATGACAAACTTTTGGAACAGGGGTGTGAACTTGTAATCAAGGAAGTCAAAAGCGGTTACACTGCCACATACCAGCTGGAGAAGAAAACCGTAATGAATTGGGTGTTTCGCAAGACCGGTATCTGGGCACGCATTTACGGAGATAATGCCGGCAGGTATGAGGAGGTCATTGCCGCTCTGCCTGCCCACATGCAAAAGAAAATGGCGGCTTCCCGTGATTGCAAGAGACTTATTGACCCTGATGCATGCAGTGATACATGCGTGAAAGGTTTCGTCTATTCTCTGAATGGAGAGACACAAAAAAAATGCCGTAATGACGGAATGCTCTTCCTTCTGACAGAGGAAACAGCAGAGTATATTGCCGGGCTGATCTGTGCTGAGGCTGCTGCGCGTAAGCCGGCTTTGCAGCAGCTGAATCGTTAAGAACGGCATATAGATTAATTTACTAATTGTCAAGTATATCCCTCCTGCTATTGGCTTATCCTAAAAGCGGTTATCATAATATCAGTTATCATAATATCATGAGTTTTCTGCAATGTATTAGAAAATTTTACAATATGATATTTTTTCGCCTGTATATATGGTAAAACGAAAGAACAATCAAAGCTTCGGCTTTACAAGCATTACAAGCCCGCATATATTGCGGGCATTGGCGTATTAACAAGGGTGGAGGGGAATTAACGAGAGCATCGCAGGTTGAACACACTGTCACAGATGGAGCACGTTTTCTGTTTATAGGCAACAGCCATACATTTACCAATGATTTGCCGGGTACATTTTGCGAACTTGCTTGGACAAGAGAAGGCTGGTGAATTGCAGACAGTGGCCTGGAGTTATATGCAGACACAGCGAAGGCTGAAGAAACAGAACGGGCTGACGGCAGTTAGACAGAGTTTTATCATTATATTTCAGGAATGCGGGACTGATTAAAAAGATATGATTAAAGGGATAACCAATTCTAACTAAAGGTATAGAGGAGCAGTTGATATGATAACGATACGAAATGAAGAAGAACGTGATTACAAGGTCGTTGAAGAAATTACGAGAAAGGCATTTTATAATCTATATATCCCGGGATGTGCGGAACATTATCTGGTTCACATCATGCGCGGACATGAGGATTTTATACCAGAGCTGGATTTTGTGATTGAACTGGACGGACAGGTGATTGGGAATATTATGTATACAAAAGCCCGGCTGGTTGATGAAGCCGGAACAGAAAAAGAAATCCTAACCTTTGGTCCGGTCAGTATTGCTCCTGAGTATCAGAGAAGAGGGTACGGAAGGATGCTGATTGAGCATTCCTTTGAACAGGCCGTTCTGCTTGGCTATGATGTGGTTGTCATACTGGGAAGTCCGATGAACTATGTGGGCTGCGGTTTTAAAAGCAGCAGGAAATTGAATATCTGTATGGAAAATGGGAAGTATCCGGCTGCGATGATGGTGAAGGAACTGGTCCCCAATCAATTGGACGGCAGAAAATGGTTCTATTACGACAGCCCTGTTATGGCAATCTCTGAGGAAGAAGCACAGGAATATGATAATACCTTAGAAAAAATGGAAAAGAAATATCAGCCGAGCCAGGAAGAGTTTTATATTATGAGCCATGCTTTTATTGAGTAAGAAACTAGGTCCGGGCTATCAGTCACGAAGTAGTGAACCAAAGGTTATGCCGTGAAAATGCATATGGTAAAACGAACCGTGGAAGAGTGACAGCCTGAAGCTTTCGTATGAAAATATGGATTGCTTTATAAGGGAAGTAAGGGAAGCAGGGGAAAATAACAAAACAGGAAGACTCATATCGCATGAGTGCTTATAATGAAATTAATCATATGAAATGAAACTACTGCCGAATGGTGTTGCTTAATACTGTGAAATGCCTTATAATTAGGCATTGTGGCATAATGTTTTAACCCGTGTTATATAGTTGGGGTAAAAAATGTCGTAATTAAAATAAAGGGGCCTGATTTTCTTTGAAAAAGGGGTGAAAAAGGAGCAGAAAAGAGCAAAATAAGGACCTGAACTCCGGCTCTTTTCGATTTGGACCGGCCCTTGCTACAAGCCAAAAATACTGTGTAAACAGCACAATAAATAAGGAAAAACCATGAGAAAACTAGCTTTAAATGATGAGATATTACTAAGCATTCAACAACCCGCCCGCTATATCGGAGGCGAGGTAAATATGGTGATTAAGGACCCTGAAAAAGTGGATGTCCGCTTTGCCATGTGTTTCCCCGACGTGTATGAAATCGGTATGTCCCACCTGGGCATTCAGATTCTGTATTCCATGTTCAACAGCAGGGAGGACATCTGCTGCGAGCGCGTTTACTCCCCGTGGACAGACTTAGACCCCATACTCAGGGAGAAGAAGATACCGCTATTTACCCTGGAAACCCAGGAGCCGGTAAAGAATTTTGATTTTCTGGGAATCACTCTCCAGTACGAGATGTGCTACACCAACGTGCTTCAGATTCTGGACCTTTCACAGATTCCGCTCCATACATGCGACAGAACGGAGAATGACCCCATTGTTATCGGAGGCGGGCCCTGCGCATACAATCCGGAACCGCTGGCTGACTTTTTTGACCTGTTTTATATCGGTGAGGGCGAAACCGTATATTTTGAACTGATGGACCGCTACAAGGAGAATAAGAAGGCCGGCGGCACCAGAAAGCAGTTTCTGGAAATGGCGGCGGAGATACCGGGCATCTATGTGCCTGCTTTTTATGATGTGACCTATAAGGAAGACGGTACCATTGAATGTTTTCTGCCGAATAATGAACATGCCATGCCGGTGGTTACCAAACAAGTGGTAACGGACATGGACAGTGTGGGATATATTGAAAAGCCGTTGGTGCCATTTATCAAAGTGACCCAGGACAGGGTGGTGCTGGAAATTCAGCGGGGCTGTATCCGCGGGTGCCGGTTCTGCCAGGCCGGGGATGTGTACAGGCCTCTCAGAGAGCACAGCCTGGAATATCTGAAGCACTATGCCAGCGACATGTTAAAGAGCACGGGCCATGAGGAGATATCCCTAAGTTCCTTAAGCTCCAGCGATTACAGCCAGTTAGAGGGCCTGGTCAATTTCCTCATTGACGAATTCAAGGGCAAAGGCGTGAATATATCCCTGCCTTCCCTGCGCATCGACGCATTTTCTCTGGACGTCATGAGCAAGGTGCAGGATGTGAAAAAGAGCAGCCTTACCTTTGCGCCGGAGGCGGGTTCCCAGAGACTTCGTGACGTCATCAATAAGGGGCTGACCGAAGAAGTGATACTGAAGGGAGCAACAGATGCCTTTGAATCAGGCTGGAACCGGGTAAAGCTGTATTTTATGCTGGGTCTGCCCACGGAGACAGTGGAGGATATGGAGGGAATTGCGCTGCTTTCTGAAAAGATTGCGGAAGCCTACTATGATATCCCCAAGGACCGGAGAAACGGAAAGGTACAGATTGTAGCCAGCTCCTCCTTCTTTGTGCCAAAGCCCTTTACACCGTTCCAGTGGGCCAGGATGTGTACAAAGGAAGAATTTATTGAGAGAGCCAATATCGTCCGGGGCAAGTTCCGCGAGATGAAAAACTTCAAGAGCCTTAAATATAACTGGCATGAGGCGGAGCTTACCGTGCTGGAGGGCGTGCTGGCCAGAGGCGACCGCAGGGTCGGGGCCGTGATAGAAGAAGCCTACCGCACAGGGGCCATCTATGACTCCTGGTCTGAATATTTTAAGAATGATGTATGGATGAAGGCCTTTGAGACCTGCGGCGTGGATATCGGATTTTATACCACCAGGGAGAGAAGCCTGGATGAGGTATTCCCGTGGGATTTCATTGATGCTGGCGTATCAAAGGAATTCCTGATCCGTGAGTGGAACCATGCCGTGAAGGAAGAAGTGACGCCTAACTGCCGTCAGAGATGTTCAGGCTGCGGAGCCAGGGATTTTGGCTGCGGCGTCTGTTATGAAACCGTAAAGGAATAGGATAAATGAAAATTCGGATTAAATTCAGAAAATATGGAACAATGAAATTCATCGGTCACCTGGACGTGATGCGTTATTTCCAGAAGGCCATACGCAGGGCGGATGTGGATGTATGTTACAGCGGAGGATTCTCCCCTCATCAGATCATGTCATTTGCGGCCCCTCTGGGAGTGGGAAATACCAGCAACGGGGAATACGTGGACATAGAGGTGTCCTCCACCAAAGATTCGGAAACCATGAAGAAATGTCTGAACGGGGTGATGTCGGAAGGCTTTGAGGTCGTAAGCTACAGAGGTCTGCCGGATGACGCGGCCAATGCCATGTCCATAGTCGGGGCCGGGGATTATACCCTGGCCTTCAGACCGGGATACGAGCCAGAGGACATGGATAAGGAAACGTGGTTTCAGGGGCTTATTGCCTTTTTTGAGCGTCCCAGCGTCATGGTGACAAAGAAAACCAAGCGCGGTGAAAAGGAGATGGATCTAAAGCCCCTGGTTTATGAGCTCAGAATCTGTCCTGAGGGGGATGGCGAAATGGAAGGCCCCCGTCTGTTTATGAAAATATCCGCAGGCAGCGCTGCCAATGTGAAACCGGAACAGGTGCTGGATGCGTATTACGGGTTCCTGGGAAAGGAGCGGCCGCCCTTTGCCTTTATGGTACAGAGGGAAGAAGTATATGCGGACAGGGCCTCTGATGCTGAGAAGGAAGCCGGTATTCACTCCTTCATCTCTCTGGAACAGCTGGGTGAGGAAATCAGATAATGGACAAATTAGTAGTGACCCGGCGGGGGGATAAGGTCTGTACGGCCGTGGTATCAGACGGAAAGGTAAGCCAGCTGATGCTGGAGCCGGATACCGCCGACTCCCTGCTGGGCAATATTTATATCGGCAAGGTGCAGAAGGTGGTAAGCAATATCAATGCCGCCTTTATTGACATAGGACCGGGATGTACCGGATATTACAGCCTGCAGGAACGGTGGAAGCCGGAACGTCTTAAGACCGGCGACGAGCTGGTGGTGCAGGTCAGCAAAGATGCTGTGAAATCAAAGGCCCCGGTGGTCACGGAACGTCTGTCCTTTACGGGGCGGTACTGTGTGCTGACTGTGGGAAAGACCGGAATCGGTTTTTCCGCGAAAATACGTGATGCCTCCTACAAAGCCAGGCTTCGTGAACTTCTGGAATGTGACCTGGCAGGAACTAAGGACCTGGGCGTTATTGTCCGGACCAACGCAGTTACGGTGGAGGAATGTGCTGTGCGGGAGGAACTGGCTGAGCTGATGCGGACATGGCAAAGGCTTTCGGCGGAAGCTGGGTGCAGAGTCTGCTACAGCTGCCTTTACAGGGCGCTGCCGGGCTATATAGCGGCTATACGGGATTCCTTCGGCGGGACCCTGGAAGAAATTATTACAGATGTTCCTGAGTACCACAGGGAGCTGAAGGCATATCTGGAAATGTGCCAGAAGGAAGACGCGGGACGCCTGACCCTTTATGAGGACAGCCTTCTGCCCCTTGGCAAGCTTTACAGCCTGGAAACTGCTTTTGAAAAGGCACTGGGTAAGAATGTATGGCTGAAGTCCGGGGGATACCTGGTCATAGAGCCCACAGAAGCCATGACGGTTATTGATGTTAATACAGGGAAGTACTCAGGCAGGAAAAAGATGCAGGACACCATATACAAGATAAATATGGAGGCTGCGGATGAGATTGGACGGCAGATTAGGCTGCGCAACCTTTCCGGTATCATCATTGTGGATTTTATTGATATGGAGAGGGAGGAGGACAGGAAGGCCCTTCTTGCCCATTTAGTAGAAGTTGTTTCGAGAGACCCGGTAAAGACCACGGTGGTGGATATGACGGCTTTGAACCTGGTGGAGCTCACCAGAAAGAAAGTGAGAAAGCCGCTCCACGAACAGGTCTGAATATGACAATACACAGGGGATAAAGGGGAAGAAATATGAAAATCATAATTGTAGGCTGCGGTAAGGTGGGAACCACACTGGCAGAGCAGCTGAACAGGGAAAACCACGATATTACACTGATTGACTGCGACAGCGAAGCGCTCCAATCCATTTCGGACAGCACAGATGTCATGAGCGTTACCGGAAACGGGGCCGTGTACCAGGTGCAGATGGAGGCGGGAATCAAGGAAGCGGATTTGCTGATTGCCACCACCAATTCAGATGAGCTTAACATGCTCTGTTGTTTGATTGCAAAGAAAGCAGGCAACTGCCATACCATTGCCCGTATCCGCAATCCTGAGTACTCAGCGGAAATCAACTATATCAGGGAAGAACTGAACCTTTCACTGGCCATTAATCCGGAGCTGGCTGCCGCCAGGGAGATTGCCAGACTGCTTCGTTTTCCCAATGCCATCAAGATTGAGCTGTTTGCCAAGGGCAGAATTGAGCTCCTCAAATTCATGATTCCCAAGGATTCCATTCTGGACCGCATGAAGGTAATGGACGTGGTGAGCCGGTTAAAAAGCAATGTGCTGATCTGCGCCGTGGAGCGCGGGGATGATGTGGTGATACCGGACGGCAACTTTGAGATGAGAGGCGGAGATAAGATATCCTTTATTGCACCCCATGCAGACTGTGCTGATTTCTTCCGCAAAGCGGGTATCGAGAACAACACGGTTAATTCCGCCATGTTTGTGGGCGGAGGAAAGCTGACCGTGTATCTGGCCAAGGCCCTGGCTGATACCAAGATAAAAATTAAGATTATTGAGCAGGACGAGGAGCGGTGCAGGATCTTAAGTGAGCTTCTTCCTCATGCAATGATTATACACGGGGATGGTTCGGACCAGAAGCTGCTGCTGGAAGAAGGTATCCGTCAGACGGAAGCATTTGCCTCCCTTACGGGGTTTGATGAGGAAAATATACTGCTGTCCTTATATGCGGCCAGCCAGTCCAGGGCCAAGCTGATCACCAAGGTTAATAAAATAGCCTTTGAAAATGTAATCAACGCCCTGAACCTTGGAAGCGTCATATACCCCAAGATGCTGACAGCCGACATCATCCTGCAGTATGTAAGGGCCATGCAGAACTCCATGGGCAGCAACATAGAGACTCTGTATAAAATCGTGGCCGACAAGGCCGAGGCGCTGGAATTCAGGGTAAGGGGAGATTCGCCTGTGCTGGGGATTCCGCTGGAGAAGCTGAGGACCAGGAATAATCTGTTGGTGGCATGTATCAACCGCAACGGCCGCATTATCATGCCCCGAGGCAAGGATACCCTGGAGGCAGGGGACACAGTCATCATTGTGACCACCCATACAGGGCTTAATGATTTGAAGGATATCTTAATGTAAAGGCGGGCGGGACGACATGAATCGAAGTATAATCATTTATATGCTGGGCTGGATCATGAATATGGAAGCCATTTTCATGACACTGCCAGTTGTTACAGCTGTTGTCTACAGGGAAAGCATTGGCTTTATTTATCTGGGCGTTGCGGCTGTCTGCGGTCTGCTGGGATTTATGTGCACCAGGAAGAAGCCATGCACAAAGATGTTTTTTGCCAGGGAAGGATTTGTGACGGTTTCCCTGGGGTGGATTGTATTGAGCTTTTTCGGGTGCATGCCCTTTGTCATAAGCGGGGAGATTCCCCATATCATTGACGCCATGTTTGAAATCGTATCAGGTTTTACCACTACAGGGTCCAGTATTATTCCCAAGGTAGAGGATATGTCACATGCCACCCTGATGTGGAGAAGCTTTTCCCACTGGATTGGCGGCATGGGAATTCTGGTGTTCATCCTGGCGATTCTGCCCATGGCAGGGGATTATAACATGCATATTATGCGGGCCGAGAGTCCGGGCCCTTCCGTGGGAAAGCTGGTGCCTAAAATCCGCATTACCGCCAAACTGCTGTATTCCATCTATTTTTGCATGACCATTGTCATGATGATCCTTTTGCTGCTTGGAAAAATGCCCTTATTTGACAGCATATGCATGAGCTTCGGGGCTGCCGGCACAGGAGGCTTTGCCTGCCGTAATTCAGGGCAGGCGGATTACACGGTGTACCAGCAGGCTGTCATCACTATTTTTATGCTGCTCTTTGGCGTGAACTTCAATGTGTACTACCTGCTGCTCATACGCAGGCCCAAGGATGCGGGGCGGTGTGAGGAGCTGAGGGGATATCTGGCTGTGGTGGCCATTGCCATCCTGCTCATCACCATCAATATCAGGAGCCTGTTCCCGTCCCTGTTTATGGCATTCCACCAGGCGGCGTTCCAGGTTTCCTCCATTATCACCACAACGGGATACTCCACCATTGATTACAACAGCTGGCCGGAGTTTTCCAAAACAATCCTGCTGCTCATCATGTTTATCGGCGCCTGTGCCGGCAGTACGGGCGGAGGCATGAAGGTATCCCGTGTCATGATTGCGTTTAAGGAAATAAAAAAGGAGATGGCATCGGTTATCCACCCCCGCAGCGTAAAGGTGCTGAAGTTTGAGGGAAAGCCTCTGGAGCATAATACCCTCAGGTCCCTTAACGCTTATATTATTGTGTATTTCATGATATTCGGCATATCCACCCTGATTGTGAGTCTGGACAATTATGATTTTATGACATCCTTCTCCGCAGTGGCCGCCAACTTAAACAACATTGGTCCAGGAATGTCTGTGGTGGGTCCGGCATCCAACTATTCCATGATGTCCTATCTGTCCAAGACCGTGCTCATATTTGATATGCTGGCCGGAAGGCTGGAGCTGTTCCCCATGCTGGTTCTTCTGTCTCCGGGAACCTGGAAACGCAGTTGAGATTTGTGAAAAACAAGTGAAAAAACAGTGACTTTTATTGACGAATCCGGGCCGGCGGGGTATGATTTCCATAAGAAATTTATGATGGTACGCCTTTGGCGTGTATGGAAATCACCGTGAAGGAGGAGACGGATTGGTAAGATGTACAAAGGGCTTAAAAGGCATAAAGGGCGCCGGCGCCCTGATTCTGGCGTTCTCCCTGACGTTTGCGTATCCGGCTGTATCATGGGCCGTTGAGACGGAAGCTTCGGAAGGAGCAGTCACCTATGGACCGGGAAGCTATGTAGTTGGCGAGGATATTTTGCCGGGAGAATATGCGGTTTTTACGGAGGACACATCGGAACAGAACGCCTATTCCACCTGTACCATTACTTTATATAAGGATGATACGGATGAGCGGCGCATTGGAACCTTCCAGTTTCAGCACCACGGACTGATTACCCTTTACAAAGGACAACATCTGGTAATCACAAAAGGGTACGCGGTGGAGGCAGACCGGGCGGGCATCACCCTGGGAACCACCGGTATGTACAAGGCTGGCCGGGATATGGAACCGGGCACATACCGCATCACGCCCCTTACCTTTGGCAGCGGGTATTACGCCCTTTATAACGACGTGAGATATTATTATGATTATATAGATGAATACGCCGCGCTGTTTGAGCCGGTCACGGTCAACATCGCAGAGGGGCAGTATCTGGAGCTTTTTGATGCCGGATCAATCGAGCGGGTGTCTGACTGAATCAGGCCCGTAAAAGTGACAAAAAAATGACAAAAAAATATGGAAATTCCGGTTGACATCGGAAAAGGAAAATGCTATGATATACCAGTATGCCGCACAGCGGGGTTGTAAGAGTCTGCCAGTATTCCACGGAAGAAAGCAGGTCACCGAAGCTGGCGAGTAATGATAATAGGAGGTGCCTTTCATGTACGCGATTATAGCAACAGGCGGAAAGCAGTACAAGGTAGCAGAAGGCGATGTCATTAAGGTAGAGAGACTGGGCGCAGGCGCAGGCGAGACCGTAACATTTGACCAGGTGCTGGTTGTAAATAACGGCGAGCTGCAGATTGGATGCCCAACCGTTTCCGGCGCAACTGTTACAGCAACAGTTGAGAAGGAAGGTAAGGCTAAAAAAGTGATCGTTTACAAGTATAAGAGAAAAACTGGCTATCACAAGAAGAACGGCCACAGACAGCTCTATACCCAGGTGAAGATTGAAAAAATCAACGCTTAATTGTAAATGATATGATTAAAGCAACCGTATTCAAGAATTCCACAGATTCAGGCAATGCTGTTTACACAGGGATTGTGATGGAGGGACATGCCGGTTATGCCGATGAGGGTGAGGATATCATCTGTGCGGCGGTTTCGGCTCTGGCTCTTAACTTTTTCAATTCAGTGGAGGCATTTACGGAAGATGGATTTGAAGGCGGGGCGGGAGAGAGCGGTTCGTTTGAATTCCGTTTCACTTCAGATATAAGTCCTGAATCAAAACTCCTGATGAACTCTCTTATTCTGGGACTTCAGAATATTGAGAGGGATTATGGGAAATCATATATTAACGTGAAGTTTAAGGAGGTGTAACACATGTTAAAGATGAACCTTCAGTTATTCGCTCATAAGAAAGGTGTTGGTTCTACCAAGAACGGTAGAGACTCCGAGGCCAAGAGACTTGGCGCTAAGAGAGCCGACGGACAGTTCGTACTGGCTGGCAACATTCTGTACAGACAGCGCGGAACCCACATTCATCCTGGCAACAACGTAGGCAGGGGTGGCGATGATACCTTATTTGCTTTAGTAGACGGAGTTGTTAAGTTTGAAAGAAAGGGCAGAGACAGAAAGCAGGTTTCTGTATACCCAAGGGCAATCAACGAATAATTTCGAAGGGCTCCATACTTAGCGTATGGGGCTCTTTTTCACACCACAGGAGGTACTGTGTATGTTTGCCGATAGCGCAAAAATATTTATTAAATCCGGTAAGGGCGGAGACGGCCATGTGTCCTTCAGACGCGAGCTGTATGTTCCCAACGGCGGTCCTGACGGAGGTGACGGCGGCCGTGGAGGCGATGTCATTTTCCAGGTAGACAAAGGAAAAAATACCCTGGTAGATTTCAGGCATGTGCGTAAGTATATTGCAAAGGATGGCCAGGAGGGCGGAAAGAAACGCTGCCATGGAGCGGATGCCGATAACCTGATTGTGAAGGTGCCTGAGGGAACCGTGCTTAAAGATTTCGAGACGGGTAAGGTCATTGCCGACATGTCAGGTGACAACCAGAGGGAAGTCATCTTAAGGGGCGGCAGGGGCGGTCTTGGAAATATGCACTTTGCAACATCTACCATGCAGGTGCCCAAGTACGCGCAGCCCGGGCAGCCCGGTGCCGAGCTGTGGGTGCAGTTGGAGCTTAAGGTTATTGCGGACGTGGGCCTGGTGGGCTTTCCTAATGTGGGAAAATCCACGCTGCTGTCTGTTGTCAGCAACGCAAAGCCGGAGATAGCCAATTACCATTTTACCACCCTGAATCCCCATTTGGGCGTGGTGGACCTGGGAGACGGAGCCGGGTTTGTCATGGCTGATATTCCGGGCCTGATTGAAGGCGCCTCTGAAGGCATCGGCCTGGGACATGCGTTCTTAAAGCATATTGAGCGCACCAAGGTCCTGGTCCATGTGGTGGACGGCGCTTCCGTGGAGGGCAGGGATCCTCTGGAGGACATAAGGACCATTAACCGGGAGCTGGAAGCCTATAATCCGGAGCTGTTAAAGCGTCCCCAGGTGATTGCCGCCAACAAGATGGATGCGGTGTATGCAGAAGAAGACACTGAGATTATACTTGACGAGCTGAGAAACGAATTCGAGCCAAAGGGAATCAGGGTGTTCCCCATATCCGCTGTCAGCAGACAGGGAGTGAAGGAGCTTCTGTACCATATCAATGACCTGCTTAAAACAGTGGATGATGCGCCTGTTGTGTTTGAGAAGGAATTCGAGGTCCAGTACCAGGGCGACAGAAACCTGCCTTATACGGTTACCAGGGCAGATGACGGAGCTTATGTGGTGGAAGGTCCCAGAATCGACAAGATGCTTGGATACACCAATCTGGATTCTGAGAAGGGATTTGATTTCTTCCAGAAGTTCCTTAAGAATACGGGAGTTCTGGACGACCTGGAGAAGGCCGGCATAGAGGAAGGCGATACGGTCCGTATGTATGGGCTGGAGTTTGATTATTACAAATAGAAGGAGTTATTATGACAAGCAAGCAGAGAGCCTATTTAAAAGGCCTGGCTATGAACATCGATCCTGTGTTCCAGATTGGTAAATCCAGCCTTACGCCTGAGATTACCCAGGCCGTGGACGAGGCACTGGAAGCAAGGGAACTGATTAAGGTGACAGTGCTGAAAAATTGTCTGGACGACGGCGGTTCCATCGCGGATGTCCTTGCAGAGCGCACACACTCACAGGTGGTACAGGTCATTGGCAGGAAAATCGTTCTTTACCGTCCTGCCAAAGAGGAAAAGAAACGTAAGATTGTGCTGTCGGAGAAATAGACAGGCAGGTATCCGGTAAAGGTATGTGAAGAAGGGATTTGTTTGGCAAAAATAGGAATATTGGGCGGCACCTTTGACCCCATCCACAATGGTCATCTGCGGCTGGGCAGGGAAGCTTATGAGCAGTTTGGACTGGATGCAGTCTGGTTCATGCCCACAGGAAATCCGCCCCATAAAAAAGATCATAAAATCACTGAGGGAGAGATGCGTGAGCGTATGGTTAAACTGGCCATTGCAGATACTCCCTATTTCCTGTATTCGGATTTTGAACTAAGGCGTAAGGGTAATACCTACACCGCCCAGACCCTGTCCCTGCTGCGTGAGGAATATAGGGAGGACGTGTTCTATTTCATCATAGGAGCAGATTCCCTGTATCAGATCGAACAGTGGTTCCACCCGGAGCTGGTCATGAAGCTGGCAGTGCTTCTGGTGGCCGGGCGTGCCTATCATGATGACCACCAGCCCTTTGACAGGCAGATTGAATACCTGACTGCCAGGTATGGGGCAAAGATTTACCCCATCCGCTGCCGTGAGATGGATGTGTCCTCGGAGGAAATAAGGGCATCCGTGTCTGACGGACATTCCATCCATGGATTTGTGCCGGATGCAGTGGAAGAATATATTAAGGACCATGGACTGTACGGTGGCGGCGTCAAGACCCCGGTCCTGGCCGGCAAAGGAGAATGAATGTATGGAAAACCAATGCAGCCAGATTATGTTATACAGGAAAAGCCTTAAGAGAAAGCTGGCGCCCATGCGCTACGAGCATTCTCTCAGTGTGTCATACACCTGCATGAACCTGGCCATGCGTTACGGCTGCAGCCTGGACAAGGCAGAGCTGGCCGGACTGATGCATGACTGCGGGAAGCGGTATTCGGATGATATCATATTGAAGAAATGCCTGAAACATGGTCTGGAAGTGACGGACGCGGAGTACAAGGCCCTGCCTGTGCTCCATGCAAAATACGGGGCATGGCTGGCGGAGCACAAGTACCAGATTACGGACCGGGAAATACTGGATGCCATCGGCTGCCACACCACAGGCAGGCCGGAGATGACGACTCTGGATAAAATCCTCTATATAGCGGATTATATAGAACCCAGGCGCTACAAGGCCGATAATCTGCCAATGATAAGGCGGATGGCGTATGAGGATCTGGATGAGACCATGTATGCCATATTGGCGGGAACTTTAGATTACCTGGAAAAAAAGGGCGGAAGTATTGACCCCATGACAGCCCAGGCATATGAATATTTTAAGAAAGTGAAGGGAGAACGCGATGAACTCAAAGGAAATGGTGAAACTGGCATATCAGGCTCTCAGCGATAAAAAGGGAGAGGACATTAAAATTATTGACATCCAGTCCGTATCAGTTCTGGCAGATTATTTTATAATCGCTGACGGCAGCAACCCCAATCAGGTGCAGGCCATGGCTGATAATGTGGAGGAAATTCTGGAAAAGGCAGGCTGCGAGTGCAAGCAGATTGAAGGCTACCAGAACGCAAACTGGATTCTGATGGATTACAAGGATGTGATAGTCCATATCTTCTGCAGGGAAGACAGATTGTTCTATGATTTGGAGCGAATCTGGAGAGATGGAAAGACATTTGTGGATGTAAATGAGCTGTAATGTGTAAGAGTTGGAAATGAATGAAAATGAATTAAATCCAATGAGGGACGGATATATGAGGTCTGGAATGATAAGACCTTCGTATATCCGTTTTTTATATATAAGTGATACTGTTTTCTCCTGTTTTCAATCAAATATGTTAAGCGAAAAACGACAGATGTTTATGTTATGCTATAAAACGAAGGGAGACAAATGAAATATAAACAGGGCTAATAGAATAAGGCCAATAAAAATAAGACCGGTTTTGCTTTTTACAATAATTTAATTATTAGGAGAAAAAGGTAATGAGAGTAAATTTGTTAGAGGAAACGATTATTGAAGAAGTAACAAAGATTGTAAGAGTTGCTGAGACTAAAATAATGGAAGAAATGGGCATTCAATATTTGGCGGATTCGCTGTGTTACAGTGAACAGCAGGTTAGATTAGTGTTTAAGATAGCTGCAGGCCAGACAATTGGCCAATATTTAAAAAGACGATACTTAACACAAATATATCTAACTATAGGTAGTGATGCATACAATAAGTTGAAGAGAACAGCTGCTGTCATGGGATGCAGGCGCTATAAGCAAAAAATGGAGCATTTCTTTGGTAAAGAAATTGATGATGACAAACTGCATAGACCTCTTACAACAGAACAAATGAGAATAAATCTGTTTGATTTGGAAAACAGCCCATATGTAGACAGATGGCTTAAAGAGAAAAAATGCGGCAAAAGACAACGGGTGGATATTGGCAATGATGTGACCAGGCTATTACTCTTGGATGAGAATAACCGGATGCCTTATGATTATGACCATTGTTATTTTAGGCATAAGGGCCGTCTCTTTATTATTGATTCACGCTTGGCAGTTGATATGCCGTATAATAATAGTCTTTGGATTATGGGAATGGAATTTTGTATTTATAAAACAGAGCAGGCAGAGAACAGATATGTTTTCCAAATAATAAAAAAATTTATGGAAAATGGTACCGTAAAGAATATGAAAAAGGAAGATAGTGGAATACAGGTCCAGGAGCTCAGCTATTTCTATGCACATAAAAACAAATCGTTCCGTATTGTGAATATCATTGACGGCTCAGATATGGTTGGAGAGGCGCTGACAACACTGATGATAAAAGAAGAATACATTATACTGGAATCAGGTAAACTTTTCTTCTTATTAGATAAGTAATAGTATGTATGCTCATGTCTCTGAGGGCATAGAGATGAATCTTAAAAACAGGAACTGCGGTGTAAGGATAACAATACACCAGCGGTTCCTGTTTGTGCAGCTGCAGCAGTGTGTGATAGCGGTATATAACAGTAACAGATCCGGAATATATTATGCCTATAAATCGTTAGGCCTGCTATATCATGATGCAAAAGACACATCATCCCTGCCGCTACATCATACGAACCAGGCCAATGACCTTGCCAAGAATCTCTACGGTTTCCGTGATGATAGGCTCCATGGCATCGTTCTCCGGCTGGAGGCGGTAATGTCCGTTCTCCTTATAAAAACGCTTGACCGTGGCTGAATCATCCACCAGGGCCACAACAATCTCCCCGTTTGCCGCAGTGGGACACTGCTCCACAATCAGCTTGTCGCCGGGCAGGATTCCGGCGCCAATCATGCTTTCGCCCTTAACCTTCAGCATGAACGTCTCAGAGTTGGGAAGAATCTCTGCCGGGAATGGGAAATAGTCCTCAATCCGCTCTTCTGCAAGAATGGGTTCTCCGGCTGCTACGGTTCCGACGAGAGGGATATTCACCATCTCTCTGCGGTTAAAATTAAAGGTGTCGTCCAAAATCTCAATGGTCCTTGGTTTGGTGGGGTCACGCCGTATGTAGCCCTTATCCTCCAGAGCGGACAGATGGGAGTGAACGGAAGAGGTGGACTTTAAATGTACTGCTTCGCAAATCTCCCGCACAGCCGGCGGATATCCCTTCTGTAAAATAGTCTCTTTGATGTATTCTAAAATCTCCTGCTGCTTAGAAGTAATTTTATCCTGTGCCATAATCAACCTCCTGCGTTTTCTATATTTATAGTAACATATGTTCGGTAAAAATGCAAACCTTTGTTCGATTTTTTGCCGGGAACACTTGACAAACATTTGTTCTGGTAGTATAGTATGAATATACAAAAGAACAGACGTTCTGTATTGCGCGCAAGAAGGAACCGCCTTAGGGAGGTTACCATATGAGAGTGAGAAAGAGAAGGTTGTCAGCTACATGTTTTACGGTTTTACTGTTTGTTTCCATTATTATGGGACGTACCATGTTTACTTCCATGGCCAAGGAGGAGGGGAGCAGGACCACTCCCTATTATAAAAGCGTCCGCATCCAGGAAGGGGACAGTCTTTGGGGGATTGCCCGTCAGTACAGGGAAGGCAGTTCCATGAGCATGGATGAGTATGTGAATCAGCTCAGGCAGATGAACGGCCTTAAGAAGGATACCATCCATACAGGGCAGTATCTGACTGTAGTATATTTTGAGTAAACAGGATTAGCTTCTGTACATATAATATGATAGTACGAGATACATTTTAAACCTTTGGAGATATCCGGCCAGCTCCAAGGGTTTTTATCTTTTCACGGATTTTCTGTATATTCCGGTTACATTTTTGCCCGAAAATTTCCAGAAGTTCCAAATTATATAATTTTGCAGCGTTTTATTGTGCAAAATGATACAAATTTCTTTCTTGATGTTAAGATGCCGTGAAAATGAATATTATGTGTCGTGATATATTACACAAATTACAGAATGAAATCTTCTTAGATTTGTAATATTTTCTTTTTTATAACATTTATATTATCAATTTATAAATAATATGTATTTGAAATTATTAAATAAGGTGTCTATAATAGGCAAAAGCAAACGAGAAGAGAAAGGGGGTTGTTTAGTATGAACGGTTTAGTGGAATCACTGATGGAAGAGCTTAACTGCAATGTGGTGTTCACCATACCGCTGTTTGGCGGTATTGATGTGATGGAATCCGTGGTAGTGACATGGATTATCATGGCGATTATGATGATAGCTTCCCTGATACTGGTCCATGGCCTGAAGGTAAGGAACATAAGTAAGAAACAGGCTGCTCTGGAGAGCGGTATGTCTTTTATCTATGATTTTTTTGAAGGGCTTTTGGGAAAGGAAGGAAAGGCTTATATACCATATCTGATTACAGTGGTGATATACATAGGAATTGCCAATATGATTGGACTTCTTGGCTTCAAGTCGCCAACCAAGGATTTGAATGTGACCGTTTCCCTGGCTGTTATGAGTATTGTTCTGGTGGAAGTGGCCGGCATCCGTAAGAAGGGTGTCAGGGGATGGATTAAAAGCTTTGCGGAGCCCATTGCCATCATAGCGCCAATCAATGTGCTGGAGCTGTTTATACGGCCATTGTCCCTGTGCATGCGGTTGTTCGGCAACGTGCTGGGCGCCATTGTTGTCATGGCACTCATCAAGCATTTGCTGCCGTTAATTGTGCCGCTGCCATTCAGCTTCTATTTTGATATATTTGATGGAGTGATACAGGCATATGTATTCGTGTTCCTCACATCACTATATATAAAAGAAGCCATTGAGGATTAAGTTTGCAGCCTTATGGAAAAAAGAAAAAATTGAGAGAAAAAGGAGAGTCTTATTATGACAGGATTAATCGCATTAGGAGCAGGTGTTGCAGTTGTTACAGGTATTGGAGCAGGTATAGGTATCGGCTTGGCCACTTCCAAGGCAGTGGACGCTATTGCAAGACAGCCTGAGGCAGACGGCAAGATTACAAAGGCACTTCTGTTAGGATGCGCCCTTGCTGAGGCAACCGCCATTTACGGCTTTGTCATCGGCCTTTTAATCATTCTGTTCTTAAAATAATTTATAGCAGGAAGGCGACTTAATATGTTAAATTTAAACATTTGGAATGTAGCCTTTACGGTTATTAACCTACTGGTTTTATATCTGTTTATGAAGCACTTCCTGATTGGTCCGGTGCGCAGTATACTGGATGAGAGGAAGCAGATGATTGAGCACGACCTGGACGAGGCAAAGAACAGGGAAACGGAAGCGCGTCAGATGAAGGAGCAGTATCAGGCCTCCATCGGCAATGCAGATGAAGAAGCTTCAAGAATCATCGAGGAAGCCAGGAACAGGGCTGCCGCAGAGTACGAGAAGGTTCTGGCCCAGGCCAGGGCAGACGCTGCCAAAAAGATGGAAGAGGCAGACCGTACCATTGCCCTGGAGCGCGAGAAAGCCATGAATGACCTGAAGGCCGGAGTGGCCGGTTTGGCCATGACAGCTGCTGCCAAGCTGATTAGCGAGCAGAGCGCACCGGACAGCGACAGGAACCTATACAACCGCTTTTTAGCAGAATCAGGTGAAGGAAATGACTGAGACAGCCAGAACGTATGCCATTGTTCTATATGAACTGGGCATACCGGAAGAGATGGTCAGGGAAGCTGTAAAGCTGCTTAAGGAGAATCCGGAACTTCCGGAGGTCCTTAATAGCCCGGTGGTTCCCCTGAAAAGTAAGCATGCCGTTATTGAGAAGGTGTTCAGGGAACCGGAATTTTCCGCACTGATGGTACGTTTCTTAAAAAAGGCTTGTGATGCGGGATGCATCGGACAGACAGAGGAGGTTGCAAAAGCCCGTGACGCCTATGCCAGAATGGCGGCAGGTGTTATGGATGCCGAGCTTCACTATGTTACCATGCCGGGTGCGGCCCAGATTACAGGAATGAAACAGTTTCTGTGCAGGAAATATAACAAAAAAGATGTGAACATCCGATTGGTGAACCAGCCGGACCTGGTGGGCGGTTTTGTCCTGAAGGCCGGGGATACAGAATATGACTACAGCCTGAAGGGGCAGCTGGTAAGGCTGGGCCGGGCTGTGGTAAGATAGGAGTCTTGATATGAGCACAATCAGTTCCCAGGAAATCATCTCCATTATTAAGAGTGAGATTGAGAATTTTGACATGCATGCCGGACAGGAACAGGAAACTGGTTCTGTTATCTGGGTAGGAGACGGCATAGCAATTGTATACGGCATTGAACATGCCATGTACGGGGAAATCGTTATATTTGAAAATGGTGTTAAGGGAATGGTCCAGGATATCCGCAGGAATGAGATTGGCTGTATCCTTTTCGGAAAGGATACAGGAGTGGGCCAGGGCACCAAGGTGGTCCGCACCAGGAAAAGGGCAGGCGTGCCTGTGGGAAGCGGATTCTTAGGCAGGGTGGTCAACGCTCTGGGAGAGCCCATTGACGGACTGGGCCCTGTAAAGGAAGAAGACTATCTCCCGGTGGAGGAGGAAGCTCCCGGTATTGTGGACAGGAAATCAGTGGGAGTTCCCATGGAGACAGGTATTCTTGCCATTGACTCCATGTTTCCCATAGGCCGCGGCCAGAGAGAATTAATCATTGGAGACCGGCAGACCGGTAAGACCTCCATTGCCATGGATACCATACTGAACCAGAAGGGCAAGGATGTGGTCTGCATCTATGTGGCCATTGGCCAGAAAGCATCCACCGTGGCAAAGCTGGTTTCCACCCTTAAGAAGAACGATGCCATGGATTATACCATTGTCATGTCGTCCACGGCCAGTGAGGCAGCGCCCCTTCAGTACATAGCACCCTATGCCGGGACTGCCATGGCTGAATATTTTATGCATCAGGGGAAGGACGTTCTGATTATTTACGATGACCTGTCCAAGCACGCAGTGGCCTACAGGGCATTGTCCCTGCTGTTAGAGCGTTCTCCGGGCCGTGAGGCTTATCCGGGCGACGTGTTCTATCTTCATTCACGTCTTCTGGAACGTTCCAGCAGACTTTGTGATGAAAAGGGAGGCGGCTCCATTACAGCCCTTCCCATCATTGAGACACAGGCAGGGGATGTATCGGCCTATATCCCTACCAATGTTATATCTATTACAGACGGTCAGATATTCCTGGAAAGCGACCTGTTTTTCTCCGGCATGAGGCCGGCTGTGAACGTGGGACTTTCCGTGTCACGTGTAGGCGGTGCAGCCCAGACAAAGGCCATGAAGAAGGCATCGGGAAGTATCCGTATCGACCTGGCGCAGTACCGGGAGATGGAGGTATTCACCCAGTTCAGTTCTGATCTGGATGAGGCTACCAAGGAGCAGCTGGCTTACGGAAAGCGGCTTATGGAGCTGCTTAAGCAGCCTCTGGGAAGGCCCCTCAGCTTGCATGAACAGGTCATTTCCCTCTGCGCGGCGACCCACAAGGTCATGCTTTCCGTAGAGGTTTCGGATATTAAGGAATTCCAGATGAACATGCTGGCCTGGTTTGATGAAAAGCATCCGGAGATTGGAAAAGAAATCGAGGAGACCAAGGTCCTGGGCGATGACTTGATAAACCGTATTGTGGATGCTGCAAACCAGTATAAGACAAACCAATATAAGGCGTCCGTCTGACCAGGAAGAAGGAGTTAATATGGCAAATGCAAGAGAAATCCTAAGCCGTATGAAAAGCGTCCAGGATACCCGGAAGATTACCAATGCCATGTACCTGATTTCCTCCACCAAGCTTAAGAAAAGCAAGAAACTTCTGGAGGAAACAGAGCCTTACTTCTATAGCCTTCAGGATTTGATACGCCGTATCCTGCGCCATATGCCGGATGTGGAGCATTTTTACTTCAATCCCAGGAAGGAAATCAAGGAGGAGGACAGGGTAAAGGGGCTGATTGTCATTACCGGCGATAAGGGATTGGCAGGCGCTTACAACCATAATGTGCTGAAGATGGCCCATGAGTGGATGGAACAGAGTAAGAACCACCGGCTTTATGTGGTGGGAGAACTGGGACGCCATTATTTTGAGGCCAGACATGTCCAGGTGGAGGAGCAGTTCCATTACACGGTACAGAATCCCACCATGCATCGCGCCCGTCTGATTTCCTCTACTATATTGGAGGATTACGAGGAAGGACGTCTGGATGAGGTTTGGATTATATATACGCAGATGATGAACAGCATGCAGATGGAAGCGGAGATGACAGAGCTTCTTCCCCTTAAACGTGAGGATTTCAGCAATATCGTTATCCCTGCGGATATCATCCAGGAGGAGATACAGATGGTGCCTTCCCCCAGCGCCGTCATGGACCATGTGGTCCCCAACTATGTGACCGGATTCATATTCGGTGCCCTGGTGGAGTCCTTCTGCAGCGAGCAGAATGCCAGGATGATGGCCATGCAGTCTGCCAGCGACAATGCCAACGCAATTTTAAATGACTTGTCTATAGAGTACAACCGTGTGAGGCAGGCGGCTATTACCCAGGAAATCACAGAGGTAATCAGCGGTGCAAAGGCACAAAAAAAGAAACAATCGTAAATTCGTAAATATAAAAGGAGGCAGCCATGAGCAAGGGAAAAATTATACAGGTCATGGGACCTGTAGTTGACGTGGCTTTTGAGGATGATGGACTTCCCCATATCAAGGATGCCCTGGTGGTGGATAATCAGGGTAAGAAGTGCGTCATGGAAGTGGCCCAGCATGTAGGCGGCAATGTGGTGCGCTGCATTATGCTGGCATCCAGCGACGGCCTGTGCAAGGATATGGAAGTGGAGCCAACAGGCGCCGGTATTCAGGTTCCTGTAGGCGAGAAGACCCTGGGGCGTCTCTTCAACGTATTGGGCGAGACCATTGACGGAGGAGAGAGCCTGGAAGGCGAGGATAAGTGGGTCATCCACAGGGACCCGCCGTCTTTTGAGGACCAGAGCCCTGTTGTGGAGATGTTGGAGACTGGTATTAAGGTAATTGATTTGCTGGCCCCCTATGCCAAGGGAGGAAAAATAGGTCTCTTTGGCGGCGCAGGTGTGGGCAAGACCGTACTGATACAGGAGCTGATAACCAATATAGCAACGGAACACGGCGGATACTCCATTTTTACGGGCGTGGGAGAGCGTTCCCGTGAGGGAAATGACCTGTGGACCGAGATGAGGGAGTCAGGGGTGCTGGAAAAGACAGCCCTGGTATTCGGACAGATGAATGAACCTCCGGGGGCCCGTATGCGTGTGGCCGAGACAGGGCTGACCATGGCTGAGTACTTCAGAGATGTGGAGCATCAGAACGTACTTCTGTTTATTGACAACATATTCCGTTTTGTCCAGGCCGGTTCCGAGGTATCCGCCCTGTTGGGGCGTATGCCTTCGGCTGTGGGATATCAGCCTACCCTGGCCACTGAGGTGGGCGAATTACAGGAAAGGATTGCGTCCACCAAGAATGGTTCCGTTACTTCGGTCCAGGCTGTTTATGTGCCTGCTGATGATTTGACTGACCCGGCGCCTGCTACTACCTTTGCACATCTGGATGCCACCACGGTATTGTCCAGAAAGATTGTGGAGCAGGGCATTTATCCGGCTGTAGACCCTCTGGAATCCACCTCCCGTATCCTGGAAGAGGATGTGGTTGGGAAAGAGCACTATGAGGTGGCAAACAAGGTGCAGCAGATGCTTCAGAAGTATAAGGAGCTGCAGGACATCATTGCCATTCTGGGTATGGAGGAGCTGTCTGAGGATGATAAGCTGACTGTAAACCGGGCCAGAAAGATCCAGCGGTTTCTATCCCAGCCATTCCATGTGGCGGAAAACTTTACCGGTGTACCTGGTAAATATGTGCCTGTAAAAGAAACGATCCGGGGATTCAAGGCCATCATTGACGGCGAGATGGATGAGTACCCGGAGGCTGCATTTTTCAATGTGGGTACCATTGACGAAGTTGCGGAGAAGGCCAAGACCCTGGAGCATCATGAGGCTTAACCAGGACTGTCTGACGCAGAAAGGAGCCGGGATATGTCTGCATTTTGGCTGAAAATTGTAGCCAGCGACCACATATTTTATAATGGACATTGTTCATATCTGGCAGTGCCAGCACCGGACGGTGAGATGGGCATTATGCCTCACCATGAGGCTATGATTCTGGCTATCCAGGAGGGGAACCTCCGTTTTAAGGTGCCGGAGGAAACAGAATGGCATCAGGCCATTGTGGGCCGCGGGATCCTGCAGGTGGCTAATAACCGTGTGACCATGATTGTGGACACAGCGGAGCGGCCTGAGGACATTGACGAGGTCAGAGCCAGGGAGGCGCTGGAGCGCGCACAAGAGCAGCTGCGCCAGCAACTGAGCCTGAGGGAGTTCAAGATGTCCCAGGCATCCATGGCAAGGGCGCTTACCAGGCTAAAGGGAAGCCATCTGAAGGAACTTAAGTGACGGAAGAATAAGAGCTTGATTTATAGCAGCTTGATTATAGTAATATGTAAGATATGATGGTAAGAGAAGTATAAAGGTATGGCTGTGGGACTGAAATGTCCTACAGCCATTTTGAATTTTGTATAAGAAAATTGCAGAAGTCCATGACGATAGGATTGTCCTTGCCGAGAGGAGAACACATGAGGATAATCTGACGGCGGCATACCTGATCCCTGATAGGAAGCAGCTTTACCGGGGAGTGGGGAGACATGGGGCCCCATTCGCCGCCCAATGGTCCCCAGGAGTACTGGGGCCAGAATCCGATGCCAAGGCCGGCAGCAATCAGGTTCCTGACTGACTCTGTGGTATCACTTTCAAAAATTACGTTAGGGACAAAATCCGCCTCTGAAAAGTAGCTGTTGCATATCTGGCGGATGGGCCTGGAACCGGCCAGACATATGTATCCCGCATTCCTTGTGTCAGCCAGATTGATAGAATCCTTATCCCCATAGGGAGAATGTGTGGGGACTGCCAGATACAGGTCCTCTTCCAGCATAACCATGTAATCCTCATAATCAGTATTTTTTAAGTCTGACCGCACCGCAGACACGCATAAATCATAGTCCGAATGGTTTTCAGCCTGGTACAGCTGGAAATTTACATCTGGCCGCAGGGCCCTGTAGGCAATAATCCGGTTGGTAATCAGGGTGGAGGCCGCCAAAAGCTTTAAATGGATGGTATGGCTGGACATGTACTGGTCGGCCCTCAGTTCGCCGGGAATCCGGTCCAGGGCGCTTACAATGGGAATCAGCCGCTTTTGAAGAAGGCGTCCGGCTTCATTCAGTTCCACACTTCTGCTTTTTCTCTCAAAGAGCGGCACACCCAGCTCTGCCTCTAACCGGTGGATGGCCTGAGAGAGGGCCGGCTGCGCTATCTGAAGATGTTCGGCCGCCTTAGTCATATGCTGGTATTCAGCGGCTGTCAAAAAATATCGTAATTGCAGTAACTCCATATGTCACCTCAGAGATATGATTTTACGAACAGGGGAGCCCCGCCCGGGTATCCGACTATTATATAACAGAATTCAAAAAAATGCATTCAAATTTTAAATGAGAAAAAAACTCTCATATAATTTAAAGTATGAGAAAAAAACTCAATACAATAGAAGATGAAAAATCTTAAAGAAAATGAGAATTATTCCCTGTTTCAGCTATTGTAAATTCATGTGTGGTCTGATAATATTGTATTGAAGTTAGCCACGACTAACAAAAAAGACGATATGGGAGAAATATTTTAAAGGAAATATGTCTGAGGGGAATAGGCCAAGGGATGAGTAATCAGAGACAGATTGAACCTATGAATCTCTCGGGTGTAAAAAAATTCTGAGACAGGCGGAGGTAATTCGTGAGCAAGGAAACCTTACATCTAATGTTAAAGCTGAATACGGAAGATTTGGATACCCAGGTGGCATTGCAGTGCGCGCCGTTACTGACAGGTATGAAGATATCAAACCTTCTAACGGTAGGACGTTCCAAAAGGGCGGCGGTTCTGGAATTGTTTAAAGAAACAGCCGTGTCCTGCTGCATTCTGTATGAATCATCTGAGAAAACCACTTTTCTTCTTTATATCAGGCCGGCTCTTGAAGCGTATCTGTCCCGGCCTGAGGTAAAGGTCCTTATGGAACGCTTTGGTTACAGGGGATGGGATTTGGAAGAGATTTTAAGCCTTGTGTCCATCAAATATGAGGAGCACATGGAAGACTGCGCCGGGTTCCCTCATGAGATAGGTCTGTTGTTGGGTTATCCTGCCAAGGATGTGACAGGATTTATCGAGAATAACGGAAAGAATTTCCTTTATATAGGATACTGGAAGGTTTATTCGGATCTTTCTGAGTGCAAGCGCATATTTCAGTCATACAATCATGCCCGTGAGCACATTATCCATATGGTTTCCCGCGGTATGAAGATTGATGCAATCTTAAGGATACACAATCTGAATCAATATAAATCAATGACAATATAAGGAGGATATACGACATGAATCAGATTATGGTAGTTTACTGGTCACAGACAGGCAACACAGAGGCCATGGCCAATGCGGTGGCGGAAGGCATCAGGAAGGCCGGAAAGGATGCCCTGGTGACAGAGGTCTCCAATATTTCGGCAGATGCGCTGAAGGATGCAGGCGTTTTTGCCCTGGGATGCCCGGCTATGGGAGCAGAAGTCCTGGAAGAGAGTGAGATGGATCCGTTTGTGGCAGAGGTGGAGACGTTTGCTTCCGGTAAGCATATTGGTCTCTTTGGCTCCTATGGATGGGGTGATGGAGAGTGGATGCGCGACTGGCAGGCCCGTATGGCCAATGCAGGAGCCGACGTAGTGGGAGGAGAAGGCGTCATTGCCCAGGAGAGTCCGGGCGAAGATGCACTCAATCAGTGCAGGGAGCTGGGAGAGGCTCTGGCGGCCGCAGAAGCATAATGCAGAATCATAATTGCAGATACCATGTCTTTTGGCAGACCTTTCGGTTTGCCTTTTTTTGGCGCTATGGTATAATGATGGAATGGTGTCATGATTTTATAAAAGCAGCAGGGGGATATAAAACTTATGGAAAACTCAGAAGGCAGAGGCAGGATTAACCGAAAGGAGGGCAGAGGATGCAGAAGGAGCTCCATCTCTTTTAAAATCAGCCTGAGCCTTTTACTGGTACTGATTCCCTTTTTAATTATACTTATTACCATGGCCTGTGTCATGGCAGCCGGGGCCATTTCCGCCCTGAATGACAAAATACTGGAGGTTCAGACAGATTATGCAGTCTCCAGCGTGGATGACTTTTTCAGCAGCAAGGTTACAGCAGCCGGCATGTTTCGGGATAATGATGATTTGCAGACATATTTTGCATCTGTCTCCAGGGAGGAGGATATCAGTGCTTATAACCAACTGGACGATGTGCTGAGGGTGCTTAATAGTGCTTTGGTTCAGATGGGGGAAAAGGAGAAGGTGATGGAGGCCTGGGTGGCAGATCCAAGGACAGACAGCTACCTTCTGTCAAACGGCAGTGTGGTGGACGCCGGTTTGGAGGATACTCAATGGTATGAATCTGTGATTTCAGGGGGAAGTACCATCATAACAGAACCATTTCTGGATCCGGCCACTCATGAGATGATTGTCTCCATCGTGTCACCGGTGGTATCCGGGAATGGTTCAGAGATAACAGGTCTTTTTGGATTTGACGTATACCTGGATACACTTAAGCAGACACTTTCCGATATAAAGGTAGGAGAGGCAGGATACCTGGAGTTGATTTCCAACAGCTCGGATTACATCTACAGCGACGACCCCACTGCATCCGGCAAAAATGTCAGTGAGATAAAAATATCGGATGATTATAAAAACAAGGTAAAAAATAATTACAATGGATTTGCGGATTTTACATATTCCGGCGTCAAATACACAGCCATGTTCCGGAACTGTGATACAACGGACTGGCTGGCCGTGGCCACGCTGCCTTTGTCAGAAGTAAACCACACCCGCAATTATCTGATAGAAACAATGGCGTTCGTGTCCATTCTGATGCTGGCCCTGCTGGTCCTGCTGATTGTATTTGCGGTCCGCAGGGTGCTGAAGCCTCTGGGGGGCATCAGCGCCAGTATGGAGGCATTTTCCAGGGGGAATCTGGATGTGGATATACGGGCTGCCGGGGATGATGAGATTGGAAGACTGTCTGAAAGCGTCCGTTCCTCAGTGCGCTCCTTAAAGGATATCATCGAGGATATCACCTATATACTGACAGAGGTTTCGGCGGGAAACCTGGCTGTGCCGGTGGAGGGGAATTATATAGGTGATTTCAGGTTTATCCGGGAAGCTCTGGAGCAAATCATCGCTTCTCTGAATGATACCTTAAGGCAAATAAACATCTCGGCAGAGCAGGTTTCCTGCGGTTCGGAACAGGTTTCCGCGGGGGCCCAGACACTGTCCAGGGGGGCTGCGGAACAGGCAGGATCCGTGGAGGAACTGGCAACTGTTATCAATGACCTTTCCCAGAAGATTACATCCAATGCCGACCTCGCCTCAGAGGGCAGCCGCTTGGCCGCAAATGTGGGAGAGGAGGCTGTAAAAAGCGATGGCAGGATGCAGGAGCTGCAGAACGCCATACACAATATTAAGACCAGTACCTTTAAAATACGTGAAATCATCAGGACCATAGAGGATATTGCGTTTCAAACCAACATACTGGCTATCAATGCTGCTGTGGAGGCTGCACGGGCCGGGGACGCGGGGAAGGGATTTGCCGTGGTGGCAGGGGAGGTCAGAAACCTGGCATCCAAAAGCGCCCAGGCATCCAGGAATTCAGCTGACCTTATCACCCATTCGTTAAAGGCAGTGGAGGATGGGACACTAATTGTGGACGCCACAGCTGTTTCCATGCGAAATGCATTGAACGGGGTGCAGAATGTGGTAAAGACCATGGACGATATAGCGTCTGCATCCAGGGAACAGGCGTATTCCGTGGAACAGGTGACCCGGGAGATGGAACAGATAGCAGGCGTGATTCAGGAGAATTCAGCCACGGCCGAGGAAAGCGCGGCAGCCAGCGAGGAGCTTTCAGCCCAGGCGCTGCTGCTGAAAGGACTCTTAGAGCGGTTCCGTTTTGACAATACGGATGTACTGTGACAGGATTTTATCATCAACCCTTATCATTTGTTCTTGACACCTACATATAGTAGGTGTAAACTGAGTATAAGAACTACAAAATGTAGGTGAAAGGGGTTGGTCAGATGGAGAAGGAAATATCACTGCCTGAGGCACAAATGGAGGTTATGGAGGTCATCTGGGACAAAGGAGGAAGGACCATGTTCGGCGTTCTGGGGGAGGAACTGGCAGCCAGGGGAAAGTCTTGGAAGGCCAATACCATTCTGACTCTGTTATCACGTCTGACTGAAAATGGTATGCTGACCGTGCGCAAGCAGGGCAGGCTGAACGAATATGTTTCCCTGGTGTCCAGGGAGGAGTACCGGCAGACCCAGGCCCGGCTTCTGGTAGACCGGATATTTGGCGGAGACACAAAGCATCTGATATCCGCTCTTGTCAGTCAGGAATATCTGACGGAGGAGGATTATGAGGAGCTGAAGGCGTTCTGGGAGAAGGGAGGAGATAAGGGATGAATATGTGCCTGAAGATGCTCTTTACCCTGTCACTGTCAGGAACAGCACTGATTTTGGTGCTCCTTGGAGCCACACGGATATTTGGCAGCCATATGGGGCGCAGATGGCAGTATTACATCTGGCTGGCAGCCGTGCTCAGGCTGCTTTTGCCCATACCATCCCCGGCCGGCCTTATCTTTCCGGATGCTTTAAGCAGCGGGATGTCCGCCGGCCTTCTGTCTGACGGGGGGAATCTTTATGCCTGGATGGATGGACGTTCCGGCAGCGGAAATCCTGCGGGACAGCCGGAATCGGTTATGGGAGTGCGTCCGGGAACGGGGACGGAGAGATTGGCGGAAACAGGAGATATGGAGGAGATGGCTTTCACGGTGGGAGATACCGCAAAGGCCTATACCGCAAAGGCCCCTGGGCTGTATCTGTTTCTCCTTACACTGTGGCTGTCTGTGGCCGCTTTGCTGATGGGAAGAAGGATATGGAATTACAGGTCCGCAGCCAGGCTGTATAAGAGAAATGAATCCCTGGCTATTGCCCGTGATGGGGGGCTGGAGGCCTATGGCGCACCGCTGGAGGAAGCCTGCCGTGTCTGCGGCCTGAACAGGAGACCGAGGCTGGTGGTCAGCAGCACCCTTCCTTCGCCGGTGACAATGGGGCTGTTGTCCCCTGTTATCATCATGCCTGGTGATTTTCCGGCAGAGAGGGCATATTATGTATTTCTGCATGAGCTCACCCATGTCCGGCGTATGGATGGGTTTTACAAGTGGCTGGTGGAGGCGGCCGTATGCCTGCACTGGTTTAACCCGGCTGTGTATGTGCTGCAAAAGGAGGTATCCCGGGCCTGTGAACTGTCCTGTGACGAGGAGGTAATCCGCCGTATGGACGGCAGGAATAAACACCTTTATGGCGAGATTCTCCTCACCGCGCTCAGGCGCCGTCCCATGCCGGTGAGTGCAGATATGAGCCTTCCTCTCAGTGAAAATGCAAAGTGGATGAAGGAGAGGCTGGTTTCTATCATGGAATTCAGAAAGAGAAGCAGGCCATGGTCCCTGGCAGCCTGTATAATGTCTGCAACAATCGTGTCCATGGCTGTGCTGTGCGGATTTGCTCCGTTACAGAGGGAAAATGGGACGGTTGGGGCAGAGAATGTTCTGACAGGCGCGGCAGATAGGCTGGGAGCGCAGACGATAGCGGGAATTGGGAAAGCAGATACATCCGTCAGGTCCAGCGGGAGCTTTGCCGATTCAGAAACGATCAGCTGGAATGAGTATGAGGATGTGCGCCGCAGTCCGGACCAGAAAAGCCTTCAGACAAAAATGTTCTGGGCCAATGGTTATATCGTGGTTCTGGCCTGGAACGTGGACCCCGGCCAGTATGATGTAGTCCGGCAGGTTGACGGAAAGCCTTTATGCTTTACTGGCAGGACGGAGAAATATGCAGATAACAGCGCCATAGCTGAGGCAGTGCGGCAGTCCATTGAAAAGCAAAAGCTGAGTAAGAGCAAATACGGGTTCCTGCCGGAGCAGATGGCCCTGTTGGAAGCGGCAGGCCCCTTTGAAGGTACGGCGGATGAATTGGCCCGGCGCTTCTATGAGGCGGATAATCTGTCCTACTTTGCAGCCGTGTCAGGCAGTGTAAGCCCGGAAACCTGTGCCAGCCTGATGGAACAGTTTTATGCCGAGAACCAGATAGAGTATTTTGCTATTATCTCGGAAAATGATGCCCCATCCCTTAAGGCCAGAAAAACAGAGATGGCAAAGCAGGCTGCCAGGGCCGGGAATACGGACATTTTTTCCATATTAAAGGATGAGCTGACGGATGCTGATAAGGCGGAAATCGCCCGGAATGCATACCAGACAGACCATGCAGATATATTCTATATGACATATGAGTCATTGAATCAGGAACAGGCCGGGGAAATGGCTATTCAGGCTTATGAAGAGGACCGGGTGGAATATCTCTATGTTCTTAAGGAGCGGCTGTCCTCCAGCCAGATTTCATCTCTGAAGGAACGTGCCGGAAGGGATGGGAAGCAGGAGTTCTTATATGTGCTGGATTAACCGTATGAGGTAAGTAAAAATGTGTTTGGCCATGCAGCAGGGCAGCGCAGGAATTTGGGCGCCGCCCTGTATTGCACATCAGGTTCCGGCAGTTTGAATGGCAGCTTTAATGGCTGTCTTAATGGAAACCTTTACAAGGAATTAACTTGTAAAAGCAGATGGAGGGGTGTTAGAATATATTATTTAGTAAATGGATTGGCACAGAGCCCGGAACAGGACTGTGCCCCCGGGACGGAGGAGCTACATGAATCAATTTGTCACGGAACAGCTTATCTACGTATTACGGCTGGTGGCCGCTGCTCTCTGCGGCGGCCTTATTGGCTGCGAGAGGCAGAGTAAAAAGAAGACGGCAGGCACCAGGACCCATGTAATTATTGCTGTGGCCTCTGCCATGATGATGATTATTTCCAAGTATGGGTTCGGGGATGTGCTGAACGAGTATGTAAAACTGGACCCTTCCCGTGTGGCTGCGGGGGTGGTTACGGCCATTGGCTTTATTGGTTCAGGCATCATTATTTTCCGGAACAACAGCGTGAACGGAATCACTACCTCGGCCGGAATATGGGCGACTGTGGGCGTGGGTATGTCCATGGGAGCGGGAATGTATATTCTGGGGGCTGTATCCACGGCTATCGTGATGCTCTCGGAACTGTTCCTGGGCAGGAAAGGTTATTTTTCCAGAAGGAACGGGGAGGACAAAGAGGTGGAGATTGAATACTGCGAAAGTCTGGATGAGGACATCTTCCAGTTCATCAACCGGACATTGCAGGACCAGAACTGCAAGATGGTGAATATCCAGCTTACAGAGGAGGCGTCCACCTATGTGCTGACGGCCCAGTTAAAAACGCCTGCGGATTACGATATGTCCGGACTGGTGGGAGAGCTTAAGAAAAAAGGCCAGCTGAAGCGTATATCCGTGCAGTGAGCCTGTCATAGAACATGATTGGCAGCTGAGTGATGAACGGGGGCAAAAGAGGATGATCAAAGAGACTCAGAATAAACCGGAACAGGAAAGAAAGGCGGAAAAGGCCGTGCTGTCCGGCCGGCAAAAACTGCTTATCAGGGCGCCCCGGACTATAAGAATCATAGGTGCGATTGGAATAGTATTCGGGGGCCTGATGTCGTTTTGGTGCTATCGGGATTACCTAAATGGCAATGAGACTGCGTCGGCAGGTATGTCCCTGGGATTTTTATTGATTTTTGGCACCATGGGTTTATGGCTTTGGTGTTATGGATGCAGAATGCTCCAGGTCAAAGGGGAGGAGATCCTGTTTCGGGATATATTTTTCAGAAAACACAGATACACCCTGGATGATATATGTAGTGTGAGATGGAACCATGACGGCTTTTTATTTTCAGGCAGTACCGGTAAGCTGTTTAAAATTTACGGCTACTGCCCGGATTGTAAGCGGCTGTTTGAACTGTTGGAGGAACGGGGAGCACAGGTGGACCTTCCGGGGCGAATGTTCAGCCCGGAGCAGACTGCGGCGGTTCATCCGGATCCTGATAAACGCCGTTTCCTGGTCAGGACTTCCCCGTGGCTTCCAAAAGAAGTGTCAAAGATTGAGGTGAGAGGAAGGCAGCTTGCTGTAAGTAAGCTGTTCCGGAAAGAGTTTACATGCAGCTGTCTGGATGTTGCAAAAATACAGCTGAAGGAAAATAAGGAAGGAAGACTGAACGCCCGGATTTACGGCGGGGAAGGAACGTGTCTGGCAAAGGTACGGACCTTTTCAGCAGATGCGTCTGATATGCGCTGCGCATTTGCCTTCCTGCGTCACATGATAGAGCTTGGCATTCCAGTCGAGGGGGCGGAGAAAACAAGTGAGTATGTCCGGTGCCTGCTGCAGAACAGATTTGTGTCTTTTTCAATAGGACAATCTCTTTTTAAGGAGGAATACCAACGGATTTGCCCGCTGCTTGACAGATATGCGGCAGTTTTTTCGGATTTGGGAATACAGATGGAATATGGTCCCATTGACAAAGAGCAGAAGGAGGAACTGGAGAAGAGCCTGGCGTTGGAAAAGATTACGTATGATACCTTCAACCGCGGATTTTTCATATGCCTTCAAAGAGACGGTCAGATGCTTTTCGATAAAAAGGCATCCCTGCCTTTGGCTGAGATGGTGATGCTATTGGCGGAGGCGCCGGAAATGGGGAGGGGAAGGCGGGAGGACCGATACCTGGAGGACCAGGGCATGGCAGCCGTACAAAATCTTCTGTACTTCCGGCCCATACCGGAAATCGTTATACAGCAGATACTGGAATATTTTCTGAATAAGGTCAAAAAGAAACAGATACATATATCTGACATTAAAAGGGACTGGTCGTGATTTTGTCCCTGCCTGTATCCTGGGTCATGTTTTTGCTGTGCACAACAGGTGGGCCAGAACATATGACAGACCGTGCGGCGGGAAGTCTGCACAGTCTGCACGCTCTGTCCGGTACTGTAAATTATTTCTGTCCGGTACTGTAATTCTATTTCTCCCGAAGCCTGACCTTATTCCTGGCGCTGCGTCTTCTCTCATCCTCCAGCGCGGCATAGTGCCGCTTAGTGGTATTGACATCGGAGTGGCCAAGCACATCGGCCACCAGATAGATGTCGCCTGTCTCCCTGTACAGGTTGGTGCCATAGGTGCTGCGCAGCTTGTGAGGGGTGATTGGTTTTAAAGGAGCTACGGTGCGGGCATACTTTTTAACCAGATTTTCCACGCTGCGCACAGCCATTCGCCTGCGCTGCAGGGAGAGAAAAAGGGCGTCCTCATGTCCCTGCTCCGGGATGATGCGGTCGCGTTCCTCCAGGTAGTCTAAAAGGGCGTCCTCCACCTCTGTTCCGAAGTATACGGTCACCTCCTTGCCGCCCTTGCGGTATATGCGGATGCCGCCGTTCTTAAAATCAATGTCGGAGATATTCAGCCCCACACATTCAGACACACGGATTCCGGTTCCCAGAAGGAGGGTAAGAAGGGCCAGGTCCCGCGTCTTTGTTTTGGCATGGTAACTTTTCTGCTTATCGGTCAGCTTGTCACCCTGTTCCACCTCGTCCAGAAGAAGGGCCACCTCATCCACGTCCAGCCGGATGATTTCCTTTTCATGGAGCTTGGGCAATTGTACCAGGGCCGCCGGATTGTTCTTAATTCGCTCGTTCCTGTAATAGTAATTGTAGAAACTTTTCAGGGAGGATATTTTTCGCATGATTCCCCGTTCCTTGTTCATGACCTCCTGGTTCTTGTCATTGAAACGATATTTCAGGTATTCCATATATTCCTCAAAATCCGTGACAGACAGCTGGTCCAGCTGGTCCAGTTTGATATCCTGCACCGTAATCCTGGCAAGGGCCGGATTTTCCTTATGGAGGAAATCAAAGAACACATGCAGGTCATAGGCATAGGCGATCCTGGTCCTGGAGGATGTCCTGGGCTCGATTCCGCGGAAAAAGTCTCCGCAGAATGGCGGCAGGTCTTTTATCAGATTGCGCAGCCGCAGAATGTTTTCCCGGTCTACCTGTTCATGGTATGATAATTGACTCATGTAAGTGGATGCCTCATTTCATAAAAAGTATTGTCGTGTCAGACACGCTATAATATATATTTTAGCGTCAACTGCAAATGATTGTCAATTGATTGTTTTTTCCTTATGGATTTTGTTGTATAATAGAGCAATTCAGATAAACAAACAGAGAAAGAAGGCAACATGGAATTAAAATTAGAATTTGGCGGCCAATCCTGCGGCGTGTCCATCTTCCTTCCTAATGGGACAAAGCCGGAGAAAAAGGCGGCGGATGAACTGAAATCAATGATGGAACTTACCGGTACTGTGGAGCGGATGAAAGAGTCCGGCGTTTTTTCGGCGGAAAAGGAACACTCTGTCATAAAGGCAGCAGTGACTCCGGATTTTCACAAGGGAGCCGGCATTCCTATCGGCACTGTGCTGATGACAGAGGGATTCGTGATACCCCAGGCCATGGGAAATGATATTAACTGCGGTATGAGGCTCTATACTACGGATTTAAAGGAGGAAGAACTGGAATGCTGCCTGGTGTCCCTGCTGCCCCAAATCCGCCGTATCTTTTTTGAAGGCGGACGCAGTATACCTATGAACGGAATACAGAGGGAAGCCATGCTGCGACATGGGCTTACGGGATTGCTGGAGACTTCGGGGGAGGCAGAAGGAAGGGGAATATGGTCCCTTTATGACAGGGATGAACAGGAAAAAGCCCTGGAGTACACGGCCTTTAAGGGCAGCCTGTATACGACTGGCACCGAGGGCCTGGGGGATTTTATCGGGGCCGCCCATACTTTGTCCTATGATGACCAGATTGGATCCATTGGAGGCGGAAATCATTTTGTGGAGATGCAGCGCGTGGCGGAGATTTACGACGGCCGGACAGCCAATGCATGGGGAATCAGGAAGGGAAGTATACTGGTCATGATTCATTCCGGATCTCTGACCATCGGCCACCAGAGCGGCAGAATTAACCGAATCATAACAAAGGAGCTGTATCCGAAAGGAGTTCCCCATCCGGACAACGGAATTTATCTTTTGCCCGAAAGGGAAAAAATGGAAATAAATAGCAGAGAAAATGTTCCGGTAAGCGATAAGACAGACAGCCCATGGCAGCGTTTTTGCAGCACTACATACAACGCCGCTAATTTCGGATTTGCCAACCGGTTATTCCTGGGGCTTATGCTTCAGCGTGCCGTGACAGACAAGGTACGGCCCTATGAGATGAAGCTTCTGTACGATTCACCCCACAACTTTATCTGGAAAGAGGAGATGGAGGGCAGGAATTATTTCATTCACAGGAAAGGGGCCTGCTCAGCCAGGGGGATGGAGGGGATGGAGGGAACGCCCTTTGCCTACTACGGGGAGCCGGTGATGATACCTGGTTCCATGGGAAGCTCCAGCTATCTGCTGAGAGGCATGGGAAATCCGCAATCCCTGTGGAGCGCCAGCCATGGAGCCGGGCGCAGGCTTTCCAGGGGAGAGGCGATACATGGAAATGACCGGGAATTTAAGGAATTTATGAAAAAATTCCATATCGTGACACCCATTGATCCAGACCGCAGTGATTTAAAGGGTCGGAACGATATACTGAAAAAATGGGAGGAAACCATCCGCTCTGAGGCGCCCTATGCCTACAAGGATATCCACCAGGTGGTAAAGGTCCATGAGGAACACGGGATGGCAGGACTGGTGGCCAGGATGGAGCCGGTGTTTACGGTGAAGGCGTAGAAGGGGAAACCTTATCAGAATATGTTAGGAAGAAACCGCTGTATGAAATGGAATGAGGAATTGCTGACGGAATTTTTCGCGATGACACCTCATATAACAGCGGTTTTTTTTGCGGGAACAGGAGGAAAATCTGGTAAACAGGAATCATATGGATGACAAATGTGAATGACAATGACATATGTCACTCACAAAATGGCAAATGACATCTATCTAATTCCGGCATTGTATCTTATAATTGCCACATAGTGATAAGGAGGTGTTATTATGGCGGAGAGGCCGGCAGAGGATAAGAGTGGTATACTGCCAGAAACGTCTATCTTCTTTTATGGAATACCGGCTTACGGGCATCTGCATTCAAACCTTTATTTAACAGGATGCCTGTCTGCTGCCGGATACAGGGTTGTTTATTATTCAATGGAGCCTTACAGGAGAGAAATTGAGGCAAATGACTGTGAGTTCAGGGCTTATCCTTTGGACCGGGATTCCATTGATGCCTCTGACGGGGACAAGCCGTTAAAACTGTACCGTCTGATTCTGGAATACACCCGCGATATGCTTCCTCATCTTCTGGCAGAGGCAGAAAAGGAAAAACCATACCGTGTCATATTTGATTCTCTGGCCCTGTGGGGCAGGGCTGTGGGAGAAATCATGAAGATACCTTCATGCAGCTTTTACAGCATTGCGGTCGTGGACCGTGTTGGAGGGAACGCATTTTGGGCATATGCATCCGGGTTCTCAGCCTCTTTTCTCCGGTATGCGGGAGAATTTAATCGGGCCATGGATGTCCGCCGCAAGCTAAGGCAAACATATGGAATCAGAAAGCTGGGTGTGCTGTCTGTTTTGATGAACAGGGGAAGCAGTAATCTGATGGGATATTCCAAAGACTTCCAGCCGGGCGGAAACAAATTGGGAAATGGTTATGTATTCCTGGGACCCTTGGCGCCCTTTAGAAAGGTCATCCAGACCAATGATTTTGTTTGTCCTGATGACAGGCTGATTTATATTTCCCTGGGAACCGTATTTAACCGGGATGAGGGACTCCTGCGGGAGATACTGCGCCAGTTTGGGCAAAAACATCCGGTGGATGGGGAACCGTATAAAAATGAGAACCCCTGGAATGTAGTCATGGTCTGGGATATGGAAACGGCCGGCAGGAACACAGACACCAAGAAGGATGAATGGAAACACAGGGATAACTTTATTATCCGTCCTTTCGTCAACCAGGGTGAGATACTGAAACATGCGGACCTGTTTATCACAGCAGGAGGAATGAACAGCATTCATGAGGCATTGTACTACGGCGTACCCTGTCTGATGTGCCCCCAGCAGGGAGAACAGCTGCTGAATGCCGGTCAGTTTGAAGCTTTGGGGTTTGGACGGATACTGAGGGACAGATTGGATTTATATGGGGAAGCCATGGCTGCAATGAAGCTGAAAGACCAGTGGGATGAAGGACTCAGAACAGAAATGTGTGCTGTGCACATGGAAGCGGCACTGCAATTATTTGATGAAAACAAATGAAAAAGCCGGCTGAAATATATGGATAAGAGGGGAAACAAAGTATGGGAAAGACCGTGGAAAACGGAAAAAATACAGTTCTTATAACAGGTGCAACCGGATTTCTGGGAGAATATCTGGTAAGGCGTCTTACAAAGGAATACCGGGTCCTGGCAATGGGAAGGAACCGGGAACAGGGGAGGAAACTTGAAGGGCTGGGCGTTGTGTTCTGCCCGGGTGATTTTACAGACCGGAAAACGTGTGAGGCATATTTTAAGGGAGTCCGGTATGTGATTCACGCAGGCGCACGTTCCACTGTCTGGGGCAGATGGGAGGATTTCTACCGGACGAATGTGGCTGGTACCGCCCTTGTGGCAGAGCTTTGCCTGGAAAATGGGATTGAGCGTCTGGTATATATATCGTCTCCGAGCATCTACACGGTAAAATACGACCGCTATGATATCCGCGAGGAACAGGCACCAAAGTATAATGACCTGAATCATTATATCAGGTCCAAGCTATCAGCGGAACGAGTGATTGAGGACGTACACCAGAAGGGATTGGAGACTGTCATCCTCCGCCCGAGGGGGATGATTGGGGTTGGGGATACAAGCCTTGTGCCCCGGCTGCTGCGGGCCAATATGCGGATTGGAATTCCGCTTATGAGGGAGGGCCTTAATACGGTAGACCTTACCAGCGTGGAAAATGTGGCTCAGGCCTGCCAGTTAGCGCTGACAGCCCGGGCGGCTGATGGCATGGCGTTTAATATTACCAACGGCGAGCCGATGGAATTCAAGACATTGCTGGAGCATTTTCTTGCAGCTATCGGAGAGAAGCCCCATTACAGAAAACTGCCCTTTGGAGCTGTCTATGGCATGGCTGCGGCCATGGAATGGGTATACAGGAGCTTCCATCTTCCGGGAGAACCGGCACTTACAAGATATACAGTGTGTACCCTGGGATTTTCCCAAACCATGGATATCAGCAGAGCCAGAACCATATTGGGCTATGAGCCGGAAAAGACATTGATGGAATCCATAGAGGAATATGGAAAATGGTGGAAAAACAGGGACGAGCCGGTTCCGGATCGTATCGCCAGGGTAAAGATGTATCACTGCGGCTCCTGTACCAATGACCTGGGTCTCCTGTTTAAGAGGCATCCCGGCCAAAAGAGGGAGTTTCCGGCCAGAGCGTTTCTGATACAGCACCGTGACCTGGGCAATATATTGTATGATACAGGTTATTCACAGGCTGTGTATGAAGATGGATTTCTTCTAAAGCTGTACCGCCGGCTGAATCCGGTCCATGTGAAGCCTGATCAGATCATTGATGAGAAATTGAGGGCAGACGGCATAAATCCTGAGAGCGTCCGGACCATCATTCTGTCCCATGCACATCCGGATCATATGGGAGGGCTTAAACATTTCCACGGGTATCATCTGTTGGCAACAGAACAGGTACACAAGGCGCTTCTGAGACCCTCTGTGAGGAATCTGGTGTTTGCGAATATGCTTCCGAATAGGTCTGCGCATATGCATCCCAAGCGTTGGGGCATGTTTTCCGGTACGCCCAGGGAGGCAGTATCAGAGCTTCCTCAGGATATGATGACAGATATTCCATCGGGAAAATGCTGTGAAGTAATGGGGCGAACGCCCAAAAAACGGCTGTCAGAACACTTTTTATGCAGATATTTTGAACAGGTGTATGACCTGTTGGGAGACGGGAGCATCATAGGCGTGGTGCTGGACGGACACTGCAGGGGGCAGATGGGGATATGGATTCCTGATTTTAAGCTGCTTTTGGCAGCAGATGCCAGCTGGGGCGGCGATTTGGTCCGCCATACGCTTGAAATGAGGCTGTTTCCGCGTCTGATACAGAATGACTTTACGGAATATAAGAAAACATTAAAAAAGCTTTGTGAGCTTCACAGGGACCATCCGCAGATAAGGATTGTGTTTACCCATGAAAAAGGAAGCGAGGAAACATATGGCTGATACGTTATCTGTTCTCAAATACTATCTTTACTACAAATACAAAAAGCGGTTTTCAGACAGAAGCGCCCTGGAACGGTGGCAGGTACAAAAAATCAGGAAGCATCTGGAGTATGTGGGGGAGCATTCCCGGCTTTACAAGGGAATGAAAAAACTGTCCTCTTATCCGGTTATAGACAAGAAGTTTATGATGGAACATTTTGATGAACTGAACACAGTTGGAATTGGCAGGGAGGAGGCCCTGGAATTTGCGGTCCTGGCAGAGCGCCAACGGAATTTCTCACCTAAGCTTAAGGGGGTAACAGTAGGGCTCAGTTCCGGCACATCGGGAAAACAGGGGATCTTTCTGGTATCGGATGATGAGAAAAACCGTTGGGCCGGATATATTCTTGCAAGGTTCCTGCCGGGAAGTCTGTTTGAGACGTATTCCATAGCATTTTTCATGAGGGCGGACAGTAATTTATACCAGGCAGTGAAGTCCAAAAACATACAGTTCCATTTCTTTGATATTTACAAGGATATGGAGGAACACAGAAAACGGCTGGAAGAAATCCGTCCCCGGATACTGGCAGGACAGCCGTCGCTCCTTCTTATGATTGCAGAGGATGTAAGGAAGGGGAAAACGGATATTTGTCCCCGGATTGTCATATCCATTGCCGAGGTGCTGGAACAGGCGGATGAACAGAGGATAAAGGAGGCGTTTGGCCTTTCTGTTATTCATCAGGTCTACCAGTGCACCGAAGGATGCCTGGCAGCCACCTGTTCCATGGGAACGCTGCACTTGAATGAAGATATAGTGTACATTGAGCGGGAGTATCTGGATGACCGGCGGTTCGTGCCGGTGGTGACGGATTTAGAGAGAAAGGCCCAGCCCATCATCCGTTACCGTCTGAATGACATATTGGTGGAGCGAAAGGAACCCTGCGGCTGCGGCAGCCCCTTCCTGGCTCTGGAGAAGATAGAGGGGCGCGAGGATGATGTGTTTTCCTTTAAAGGGAAGGACGGAAGGAATGTGCCTGTGTTCCCGGATTTTATCAGGAGATGCATCCTGTTTGGGGATAAGGGCAGCGGTGAAAACCAGGCAGGGTCTTCCGGAGATTACAGGATTGTACAGGAGACGGATGGGCGTCTGACTGTGTATGCGGACATGGCAGCCCCTGGTAAACAGAGGGTTTTAAAGGAGTTTGAACTGCTCTCAAAAGACTGCGGCTTCCTGCTGCCGGATATATCCTTCCGGCCGTATAGTTGTGAAAAGGGAAGGAAAATGAAGCGTGTGGAGCGCAGAGGTGCAGAGCCGGTGAAGGGAGGTACATATGAGGGAACGCAAGGTGAAAATTGCCGGCTGGGGAAACACCCTGTCGGGAAAGAAAATAGAATTTGATGGCCAGACCCGGTACCGTCTGGATAAAGACGAAACCTTACTAATGCTTGCGGTCAGGTCTGCCCGAAAGGCATTGGAGCGCGCGGCCATGGATATCAGTGATATGGACTGCATTGTATGCGCCATGGCAACCCCGCTGCAGGCCATTCCCTGCAACGCTGCCCTGGTGCATGAACAGCTGGCCAAGGGACTGGACATACCGGCTATGGATATTAATACCACCTGCACCAGCTTTATATCGGCATTGGATGTGATGTCATGCCTGATTGAAATGGAGCGGTACAAGAATGTGCTGATCATATCGGGCGACACGGCGTCCGCGGCCCTGAATCCAAGGCAGAAGGAGAGCTATGAGCTGTTTTCAGACGGCGCCAGCGCCTGTGTTTTGACGAGAGCTGGGGAACAGGAGTCATCGGAAATTCTCTACAGCTGCCAGAAAACCTGGTCGGAAGGCGCCCATGATACGGAAATCAGGGGAGGAGGAGGCATGATGCCGGCATTTTCCATGAATGATGAAAACCACGAGGATTTTTACTTCGATATGAAAGGCAAACGTATCCTGAAGCTTTCTGCCCAGAATCTGCCCGGATTTGTGGAGCAGTGTCTGAAGGAGGCGGGGGTAAAGCGGGAGAGCATTGACCTGGTGGTTCCCCATCAGGCCAGCCGGGCGCTGGATGTTATTATGCCCAGGCTGGGCTTTAGGAAAGGAACCTATATAGACCGTGTGTCACAATATGGAAATATGATTTCGGCCTCAGTACCCTACGCTCTCTGTGAAGCCGTTGAGGAGGGACGGGTGGGGAAGGGAGACCTGGTGCTGCTCATCGGTACGGCGGCCGGTCTGACGGCAAATTTTCTTTTGATGCGGATTTAATGGGGATGTCTGAAGGTGTTCATTTCCAAGCCGGAACCTGTAAATCTATATTGCCAGATCCAGATATGCCCCGTATCCTTCCTCCTCCATCCTGCTGCGGGGAATGAAGCGGAGGGCAGCGCTGTTGATGCAGTAGCGCAGTCCGCCGGTCCCGGCAGGACCGTCTTCAAACACATGGCCCAAGTGGGAATCACCCTCGCGGCTGCGCACCTCCACGCGGTGCATGCCATGACTGCTGTCCGGAAGCTCCGTGACGGCGCAGGACATGACCGGCTTTGTAAAGCTGGGCCATCCGCAGCCGGAATCAAATTTGTGGGCAGAGGTAAAAAGAGGCTCTCCTGTAACGATATCCACATATAGACCTGGTTCGTGATGATTCCAATATGGTCCTGAAAAGGGCCTTTCGGTGGAGGCATTCTGGGTCACGTCATATTGCTCCCTGGTCAGCTGTTTCTGAAGCTCTGCCCGATCCTGCTTTATGCCCGTTCTGCCGTCCGGACGGACAATGAGGTCCTTGAGACTGCTGAAATCAATATGGCAGTAACCGTGGGGATGATTTTGCAGATAGTTCTGGTGGTAATCCTCAGCCGGATAGAAATTCCTCAATGGTTCTAACTCCACAGCCAGGGGCTGGCTGCAGTCCTTCTGGATTTCAAACATGACAGACTGGATGGGGCCGAGATCCTCATCGCTGATATAGTAGATACCGGTCCGGTACTGGCTTCCGCGGTCATTTCCCTGACGGTTTATGCTGACAGGGTCAATAATTTTAAAAAACTGTCTGACCAGTATGCGAAGTGCAACAATGTCCGGATTATACAAAATACAGACTGTTTCAGCAAAACCAGTGGTGTCTGAGCAGACCTCCTCGTACGTTGGATTTTCCACGGCTCCGTTGGCATAGCCGCACTCCGTATCGCAGACTCCCGGTATACGGGAAAAATATTCTTCCACCCCCCAGAAGCATCCTCCTGCAAAATATATTTTCTGCATGATCCTATCACATCCTTTTCTATGTTTTTTCTGAATTGAATCCATGATTCTATTATGCCCTGGTAAAGGACTAAAATCAATGAATAATGAATGCGGCAATCAAAAGGAGTGCCGTCTGCGGCAGAGAGAGCTGTTTAATTTGTTGCAGACTGTAAAATTCTGGTGTAAAATCATATTATACAGACGGTTAATACAGGTCTTTGGGCTGGAGGTTCTATTTATGGAAATGTTGGTTTTCGGAATTGCCGCAGCAGTATCCTATTGGTATGAAACAGAGGTTTTTTTGTTTTTGGGCAGCGCGTACGTTACGTGCAGGTTTTTGTATAAATGGTATATGCCGCTACTTGAGACCTGGCCGCCTGAACATGGGGAGACGGGGCGCCGGGTTTTGGGCTGTCTGCCCCCTGTTTCCTTGGCCATCATACTTTTTGTTCTACTGACCATGGCATCCTATGACGTGGTTGGAATTTGGGTTGTTTTTTATATTCTTATGGGATATGCGTGGATATGCGGCGGGGTTTTCATGATGGAATGCCTGGATTTATCCTGGCCCTTTGACGCTGTCCACCTGGATAATAAGGCTGCGGTTTTTCCGGCTGCCGGGGGATTTGTGGGAGTGACTCTTATTTACGCGGGAGCCAACACAGGGGATGGACCCGGCTGGTGGGTTGTCTTATTTGCCGCAGGACTGGGGTTAATTACCTGGCTTGGACTGGCGCTGGTGATAAATCTCTTGACTGATATATCCGAGCGGGTCAGCGTGGATCGTGACATGGGCAGCGGCATCCGTTTCGGTGCTTATCTGATTGCCAGCAGCCTGATACTGGCTTATGCGTCGGGCGGGGACTGGACCTCCACCCAAGCCACGCTCATGGAGTTCTCCGTTGGATGGCCTGTGCTTCCCCTTATGCTGTTTTCTCTTGCGGTGGAGTGGTTTTACATACGTCCGTCCCGTTCCCTTGCGGACAACCGTCTGCAGGCAAATATACTTCCGTCAGTTCTTTGGGGGGGTATTTACCTGGTCTATGCCGGTATTGTGCTTTTGATTTTTCATGGGATTCCGGAACGTATTTCCGGCGGGGTACTCCTGTGAGCGGGGCGGTGCTTGCCCGAATTCCCGGTGAACGGTATTCGGATTACCGTTATGAGGCGATTTTTAGGGCATACAAATGGGATCCTCAGGTGGAGGACCACAACACAGTGGCTGAGCATGTGGTGCTTCTGGACAGGCAGACAGCCAGACAACTGGAACAATGGGCGGAACAGCTGTCCGCTGAGACTATGGAGATTGAGCAGGCCATGATGGAACGGAGCGATTTGGTAAAAAAACTGGGCCTGCCGTCTAAGGTAAAGAAGGCAATTCCCAGAATGGGCAGTTATTCCCCGGAAAGACATGTTAGGCTCATGCGCTTTGACTTTCATCCCACCACAGATGGCTGGTCAGTATCAGAGGTCAACAGCGATGTTCCAGGAGGTCTGGCGGAAGCGTCTGTACTCCCGAGAATCGCGCAGCCGTATTTTCCGCAGTATGAACCACAAGGCCATGTGGCCCGCAGTTTGTTGGAGGCATTCCAAAAGAGAACCGGTCCCGGCGTAAGGATTGCTTTTGTACATGCTACCTCATATGCGGATGACCGCCAGGTCATGCAGTTTTTAGGGGACTATTTTGAAGAAAATGGATACCGTTCCCTGTATGCGGCCCCTGACCATCTTATCTGGAGGGAGCAGCAGGCGGTAAGCCTGATTCAGGGGGAAGAAGGCCCTGTAGGCGGAATTGTGCGGTTTTATCCCCTGGAATGGCTCCCCAATCTTTCCGGACGAACGGACTGGGGCGGTTATTATGATACACAGACACCATCCTGCAACCATCCAATCGCTGTTTTTGCCCAGTCCAAGCGTCTGCCGCTTATATGGGATGAGCTGGGGCTTGAACTGCCTGCATGGAGGGCATTGCTTCCTGAGACCCGCGCTCCGGAGGCCGGTAAATTTGGGGATGGGTGGATTTACAAACCCGCCCTGGGCCGTGTGGGGGAGGGGATTTCCATTCGGGAGGCACTGACTCCAAAGGAATACAGGCAGATTCAGAGAAATGTCCGCTGGCACCCAAAAGACTGGATTGTACAGAAACGGTTTGAAAGCAAACCGGTTTCTGGCGATGAGGGGGAACATTTTCATCTCTGTGTGGGAGTGTTTACAGTAGATGGCAAAGCTGCCGGTTTTTATGGGCGCATCAGTCCCTTTCCCCGCATAGATGCCAGGGCAAAGGATATTCCCCTATTGGTGGAGAAGGAGGATAAACCCAATGAATGACAATTACAATACATACCGAATCTGGGCGCCGGACAATGCTCTGTGGACTCAGTGGGCCAAGCCGGTGCTGTTTGCCCGGACGCTCCAGCAGGTTCCGGAAAAGCTGGTTCTGCCTGCCGTTAAATGGGCCCCATATGGGGACGGCAGAACGGCTCTGTTTGTGGATTTGCCTGGAAAGAGAGGCGTACTGGAGGGACTTGCCTTGGCTCAAATGGGTTACCGTCCTGTACCTCTTTATAACGGTGTCTACGGCGCCGATAAGTGGTCCATGGCCGTGGATGTAACATCTGTGGCGGAAACGTTGTATCAAGGTGCAGATTACCTTAGCTGCCAGCATATTCGTCCGGATGCGCCGCCTGCATTTCTTCTGGATGCGGCCAGAATGAAAGGTACGGCCCGACAGCCGGGAAGATATGATAACCGCTGGTGCGTCTTTCCGCAGGACGCCCCCTCGGCTGATTTTCTGAAGGCCCAGGGTATCGAATCCATTTATGTAAGAACCAAAGAGATACAGAATGATTTAGCCCATATACTTCTGCGCTATCAAAAGAAGGGGATTCGGATTTATCAGGTCAGGGATAATGGCGTGCCGAAAAAGCTGACTGTAGTGAGGCCTTCCCATTTTAAAAGTTTTCTGTACCGCTTTTGCACATTGCTGGGACTGACCAGGAATGCAGCGGGGGGATTCGGCGGAATGGTGCCCGAGGCCACCCAGTCCTCAGGAACCCGGTATTATGGTATTGGCTAGGAAGCGGCGGAAGAATGCGAAATCGTCCTATTGCCTTGAAGATGTCTGCCAGGCAATAGGGCGATTTGTTAAAAGAAATGCTATTATTTTTCATACGTTACCAGCTGGCTCAGGGCAATTCTCTGCCGGTCAAAGCGGCTGGTATCAGCAGTTCCGGCATTGGAATATCCAATTGCCAGAATATTGATTGGTTCAAGATGTTCCGGCAGTTCAAACTCCCTGCACAAAATGTCCGGATTAAAATAGCATACCCAAACGCTTCCCAGGCCCAGTTCCGTGGCCTGCAGCATCATATGGTCTGTCAGAATAGAGGCGTCAATGTCGCCGGTCTGTTTTTTGTCAAAGGGACGAACCCATGCCTTCTCATGGTCTGCGCAGACAATGATGGCCAGGGGAGCGCCGTAGATGTTAGCAGCCTTTCCGATTTTTGCAAGGCTTTGCTCACTTTGGGCGACAATCAGACGGATCGGCTGCAGATTGGCAGCAGTGGGGGCAACACGGGCGGCTTCCAGAATTTTCTCCAGCTTTTCTGGTTCTACATGCTGACTGGTATAACTGCGCACAGAAAAACGCTGCTTGGCGATACTGAGAAACTCCATAATATTAAATTCCTTTCTGATTTTTATTATGGCATCAAATCAACCATTGATTTTACAACCATTGACTTTATTTTATCATCTGTCATATAATTCACAAGAATGCACTTTTAAGGTAGATACTTCCCAAAACCATAGTATCCCCGTAAGCAATAGCAGGACAAACAGGAGGAAATCATGACACAGCAGGAAAGAAGCATGTTCAACTGTCCGGTGGAGGCGACCTTATCCTTGATTGGCGGAAAATACAAACCAATTATTCTCTGGCATCTGATAAAAGAGCCGCTTCACTATATGGAGTTACAGCGGCTCATTCCCGGCGCAACACCTAAAATGCTTTCCCAGCAGCTTCGCGGCCTGGAAACATCGGGTATGATTTCCAGAGAAGTTATACCGGAGAAACCGCCCAGGACTATCTATTCCCTGACCGAATTCGGCAAAAGCATTATTCCGGTGCTGGATGTGATGTGTACCTGGGGAACGGATTATTTAAACGGGCTGAATGTGAAAACACCTTGTCAGAAGCAGGAGAGGGGATGAGTGGAGGGAAAGACTCATAGCATTTTTATGTTAGTTAGATTATTTGGTTTACGTAAAAATATTATGTAAATACAAAGCGTGTGAGAAAATATTAAGTGGATACAAGGTATCCCGAAAGAACACTAAATCCCTTGTGCATTTTAACTGCACAGGGGATTTTTAATAAATAATAAATATTATAGCCACTCTGATAAATATTGACCAAAACAGCGGCTTCCCATAATGCATATTATCAACCAAAACAAATATCTCCTATTTAGATAAATGCGGATACCTGAACTATAATATATTTCGACAATAAAACTAAATTTATAATCCCCCAGGATTAAAAAAATACAACTTATTTTGTCGGTATGCGAAAAAGTGTGAGATTATTGTATGATAAAAATAAAAAAACAGGTTATTTTGGAACAGTCCTATTGATAATATGCATTATCAGAAACAAATATCATACTATCTGATAAATCACGAACAGAATATGTACAAATAAGGAAAGGGAGCAAAAATGAAGAATTTAAAGATTGGTCCAAAACTGATACTATGTTTTATGCTGGTTACATGTCTGTCCAGTATATCTGGTATATTGGGGGCATTTTTTTTGCACTGGTCAGATCAGAACTACAGCAAAGCTCTTGTGGAAAATGGGTTTAGCCAAGGAGATATCGGCTCATTTGATACATACCTCAATAAAGGCTCTGCTGTTGTGAGGGATATTGTGCTTCTTACTGAGGAGAAGGAGATACAGAATTCCCGCAGCGAGCTGGAACAGATTGACCAGAAAATGCAGCAGTCCCTGGATGCTCTGAAGATAAATTGCCAGACGCCGGAAGAACAGTCGCTGATTGCTGTTATTGACCAGGAACTGCCCAGGTATATGGAAATCCGATCCCAGGTGGTGGAAATGGGACTTAAAAACCATAATGATGAGGCGTTGGACATATTCAGGAACCAGGCAAGACCGATTCTTAATAATGCTATGAACGCAGCCCAAAAGCTGGCGGACCTTAACAAACAGATGGGAAATGAAGTATCCAGGTCCCTTACGGATAACAGCAGGCTTATTATATATATGATTGTCTTTGTTATTATAATTTCAGTGAGTATATCCGTGGCAATGTCCTTCTGGGTTGCGCGGCTTATATCCAGGCCGATTCTGAACGTAAGGGATGCCGCGTTCAAGCTTGCCCAGGGAGATTTAGATATATCCATCTCCAACGATTCCAATGATGAGGTGGGAGAGATGACACGCTCATTTTCCGAGGCTGCCGGGATGATGCGGCGCTACATCACAGATATATCCAGAGGACTGAGCGAAATATCCCATGGTAATTTTAATATTACCCCTAATGAAAAGTACAAAGGGGCATTTATAACAATTGAAGAGTCATTGTTTACGATAATCCATTCCCTTAGCAATACTATGGGAGAAATCAACGAGGCGGCCGAGCAGGTATCCTCCGGTTCGGAGCAGGTATCCATCGGGGCACAGTCTTTGTCACAAGGCTCTACGGAACAGGCCAGCTCCATTGAAGAAGTGGCGGCTACTGTAAACGAAATTGCATCCCGTATTAAGCGGAACGCAGAGAATGCTCTGAGCGCCAATGAGAAGGCTGTGGAAATGGGCCGCCGGATAACGGAAAGCAACCGCCAGATGCAGGACATGATACACGCCATGGATGAAATCAGCAGTTCTTCCAAAGAAATAGGAAAGATTATTAAGACCATTGAAGACATTGCCTTCCAGACCAATATATTGGCATTAAACGCTGCCGTGGAGGCTGCCAGAGCCGGGGAGGCAGGGAAGGGCTTTGCCGTGGTAGCTGATGAGGTGAGGAGTCTTGCAAGCAAATCAGCAGATGCATCAAACAGTACGTCAGCCCTTATTGAAAACTCCCTGCGCGCTGTTCTTAATGGTACAAGAATAGCTGATGATACTGCTAAGAACCTTTCGGACGTGGTTTCAGGTGTAAAGGATGTGGTAGCCACCATTGGACAGATATCCAATGATTCCACAGAACAGGCAGATGCCATCGGACAGGTCACTCAGGGAATTGACCAGGTTTCCAGTGTCGTACAGACGAACAGCGCCACTGCGGAAGAAAGCGCTGCGGCCAGTGAGGAACTGTCAGGGCAGGCTCAGCTGCTAAAGAAACTGATTAGTCAATTCCGCCTTATCACAGTTCAGTAAGAGATTAACGGTAAAGGACTCATAGCAGGCAATGACTCCTATGCGGTAATGTGAAACAACTGGCTGCCGAGTAGTGCCGATTAGTCCTGCCTGCTGCAAAACGCCCCCATTGGAAACAATGGGGGTGTCAGAATGATGATATCATAAACCCTGTATCCGGATTATCACATACCTCTTATTAAAAACACCTCTGCCTCGTATCTACCATTGGCAACCGCCTCTTCGTGGGTTTCATAATAGATGTCCACAACATTTCCTTTGATGGAAGCCCCAGTATCCTCCACTAAATAAATAATCTCTCCAATCCGAATCCTGCTGCCCAATGGAAACACATCTAGATCAGCAGCAACCGTATATTCTGGCCTGGGAGCGGTCCCTGATTTGGTAAAATGGTTTTCCCCGGTACACAATTCACAGCTACAATAACCAGTGATTTCAAACATGCCGCAGGATTCTTCCCCGGCGGCTCCCTGGGAACTGGCCTGTAAGGGAACGTCCGTATCTGCCTGTTTTTCCTGCGCTGCTTTGTTTATCCGGTCATCCTTGATATCCTGAAGCCCCTCTGTTTCCAGCCCGCCCTCCCCAGAAATTGTATCCTGAATCACAATTATTCCTGGTGCCTCAACTGTATTGCTTCCATCCGCTGTCTGTACCTCTATGTCTCCTTTAAGGGGCAGAGCATAAGAATCAAAAAAATCCACCTTCAGCAGTAACACCGCCGTAAAAAACAGGACAGATAAGAAAATTCTTCTGCACAACTTGCAATCCCCCCTTCGTTATTATAAATTATATATCGGCTGTTCAGCAGAAATTCTAAGCTAAAACAGGACAGAAGGCGTTTTTTTCTCATGTGGGCCTAGTAAAATATATCCGTGTTTGGGTTTATGAGCCTCAGATAGATAAGAGGGAAGGGGAGAAGCTCCTCACCATTATAACGCATGATATCAATTTCTAAAGAAGCGGTTGAATATAACACAAAGCAGACAACCAAGGATAAGAGTCAGCAGGAAAAAGGCACACAAAAGCAACGGAACGATATTGGCCGTATTTTCAGCAGTATGGCAAATGTTTGCATTATCAATGGACGTATCCAGAGATTCTGACTGTATCAAATTCCCACTCATAATCATTAAGTAAGTACTGTAAGCCAGAGACTTTATTGTCAGAAGGTCTGACCTCAGAAGGAGTGGCAACAGACATAAAACATCACATCCTTTATTCAATTTTAAACAATGGGAGTTATCAAGAATTGATATATTGATATATAGAAAGAACAAGGAACCTCACCCCTGCTAACTATTCGTTAAACTAGACTTATCCCGAATAGTTAGCTTATTTTATTAAGTATGTAGGGATACAGCTTGTCATATGTTACAGTCAGAGAGAGCATCCGCGATTTTATCGTGGACCCCTTTCATGACCTTGATTTCAGATTCAGCAATGCTAAAGCGCTCACTGGTAATGATATCCTCAAGAGAGCGTATCCGGCGAATCCGGGCACAACGTTCTATCAATTCATCCAGACGGACATTAACCACCCGGTTAAGATAGCGCAGCTCCCGTTCCGTAAGTTCTATGTTCATCCAACCACTACTTTCTATTGATTTCTTATGTTCGCGACCCCGCAGGCACATCCATGGCATGATGAATCGCTACCGCCAGGGACCTGGCACTTTCTGTAGTCAAGGGGAAGGGGTATCCCCGGCCCCTAGGTTACACCGGGGGCCGGGGACTTTGCTTCCACTAGTTTGGAGAATCGACCAGACGGCATTCTTCAACATAGCCACCACGGCCATAGGAAATATCCACAAAATCATCCGGATGGATACCAGAAATATCCGGGGCATATTCACCGTTCCAGATGTCAACCTGTTCCACACGGCGGCCACGGACTTTATCGGGCTGTCTGGATGGAACTGCATAAAAACGGGTGAAGTCATAGGGTTTACCTGTCTTTTTAGAGATACCCTCGAATCTCTCAATGCCTAAAATCTCATATACCATAATCAAAAACCTCTCTTTCTCAACTAACTAATTGATTGTTATATGTAATCCGGGGCAGAGCCGAAAAAGGATACCCCGGAGAACAAGCTATGTTGTCTGAACCTCACTGGATATGGACGGGATGGAATCCGTCTTTTCGTCCAGGTAAGCCAAAATATGTTCCAGGCGGGCGAAATGATATTGAAGAACATCCACACGGCACTGGTCATGCAAGACCATGGCCCGGCATATCGCCACACTGGTTTCATTTTGTTCCTGCTCTATGAGAGCCTTGGAAAGTCTGCGCATTCTGGACCCCTCCTGTCAGTTTTATAAGCGTGAAGGACAACGGAAGACAAAGCATCAAACTCATCAATCGTAATTGCATCAATGCTAAATGCAAAACTCAACTGTGAACGAATCCAAATATAGTTAAAACGGAAATCACCATCAACATCACCAAGAAGATACCGTTCTACAGCATCATTAAGTGTTTTACGGATACGCTTTTTATCCATCATGATTGCGCCTCCTTACATACCGTGATATTCAAATGATTACCAGTCCACCAAGAAAAAGATTTCACATCATAAGAATAAAATTTGGTTGCAAAGGGATGAATACGGACAAAACCGCCGAGAAGATTAAAAGCTTCATCACGGATTAAAATAACCGTATGGTCATCAACAAACGAAAGATTCATAACCTGATAAACCGTCATGCCTTAAGCCCTCCTTAATCAACTAATTAAATGAACCTTGTAGACTAACTAAATTTGTGGTAAAATAAATACTAACTAAGCACTTAATTGTTATTTATTGTTACACCTATATCTTATCAAAAACATAGTACTATGTCCATAGGCATATGTCACAAAACATAGTACTATGTTTTGGCAAAATTAAACATAGTACTATGGAGGGGAAAAATGAGCAATGCAAAATATAACAAAGAATATAATGAAAATAATTACTCGCCACAAAAAGTATACATACAAAAAGACGAACTACCAACAATCAAAGAACACATGAAAAGCAAAGGCTATAAAAGCTTTTCAGGATACGTAAAAGACCTCATAGAAAAAGATATGCAAGGCACATCTGGAATCAATGTTAAAACCAATAAAGGAATTGTGGCAAACAATATACATGGAGATATCAGCATGAAATAAATATCATATAATTCTTAAGATAAAAGAAAGGAAAAACATGAATGAAGTGTCCATAGTAATAATTGTACTTATAATTTTTATAATAATTAAAACAATCAACCAAAAGAGAAAATCAACAGTACAAACGTCACAGACATTTAAAAAGACAGAAGAAATAAAGGTAGAAGAAAACACAGAAAAAAATAATAATATTAATAAAAATCAATATAAAAAGAAGAACTTTCTCACCTGTACAGAAAAAAAATTCCTATCAGTGTTACATGAACTTAAAAAATATGATTTAATTATTATACCCCAAGTAAATTTAGCTACAATTATACAAAAAACAGGTGAATTTAAATATCAAAATGAATTATATCGAAATATTGATTTTGGTATATTTGATAAAAATTATAATATTTTACTTTTAATTGAATTAAATGATATATCACATCAACAATACAAACGGCGAGAAAGAGACATGAAAGTAAAAGAAATTGTCAAACAAGCCGATATAAAACTTATTAATTTTTATACAGACAAACCTAATAAACCAGAATACGTAACAAAAAGAATAATAAATGAACTTGCGATATCTATACCAAATTATGAAATAAATCAAATTGAAAACGACAAAAAAGACGAACAATCATCCATAACGCACCAGAATGAACGAGAAGCGATTTTAAAGAATTTTAAGGAGGATACCCCAAATGAATGAAAATGAAATGATAGAGGCTATCAGAGGAATGCTACAAGAAGAACTTAAACCAATCCATGATAGCATAGAAACTCTAAAAGTACAAAACAAGGCTATAAAAAACAAATTAGAAGAAATAGACATAAGACTAACCAACCTAGAATACCAGACAAAGAAGGGAACCAAAGAAACCAGACAAGACATAGAAACATTAGTAGAAGTCCTAGAAGCAAAAGGCATATTACCAAAAGCACTATAACAGTAAAATCCCCGGCTCTATGCCGGGGATATACGAAAGGAGCACATATGGAAAATATAATCAACGGAATTAGTGGACTAATTACAAACAAGGCTTTTTGGAGTTGTGGGGCTATAGTATTAGCCATGTTCCTGTTTAGAAAATTCAAAGATTAGCAATGTACTTAAAGTAAAAGGAAAATAGAATAAATGCAATCATATAAACATAACATACAATCATGTCCAAGTCGGTATATTTCCTACCACGCGAACGCTTACGAACAAAATAATTATGGATAGCAAAGTATAAAAGCGGCAAAACGACAAAGAAAACCGAACAGAAATAAATTTTATCCTCAGACGTCATATTAATCCTCCTCAATCGCCCCACGCTTGATTGCCTCGGCCAAGCCGACCTGGACAAGTCTTGTTGCCATTTCCGCCGGGGTGGAGTAGCATTCACAAAATTCCATATACCTGCATAGATGGTCATACTGTTTCGTGGTCAGATAAACATTGACTTTGATTTTTCCAACTGGCTTATTCATAAAAATTTCCCTCCTGATAGTTTAATAACTGATTACGCAACTTATTAAATATGGGACCCTCAATCTCAAAGGGACGGTCCAGGAGCAAGGTCTTATACCTACGTTTCGTAGGGGCTGACATCTGACGGAGATAATAGTCCATCCGGTCTACAGGCTGTTCCGCGAGAAGCTGCACCATGACCTTTGATTCAGCCAGGTCTATCACTTTACGGGTATAGACATTGGGCCAGCAGCGACAGCAGTCTATGTAATCCAGGCTATCCAGCGTGACCTCTATCCGGGTGAGGGGATAATTAAGGTTAGCCTCTATTTGTTTGTTGTAGACCTTTACCCGACCGGGAGCAGACATACATCCTAAATACTCTGTAAAGTCCTGTGCTGATTTGTAAAACTGGCTGTATTTTCTATTGTCCTTGATAAGCTGCACACAGTCACGGCCATAAGGCACATCCACTGCCAAATCCCATCTTTTTATCTTTATTGTTTCTACTATGGGGAACAGTTCGTTTAGGACTGTTTTTAGGACTTCCCCTATCTGGCTTCTCAGGTCCCTGAACTCCACTTCTTCCTGGTCGAAGGGGGATACGCTTGTACGCATGAACCCATCATCATAAGCAACCTCTCCAAGTATCTTATTAGGGTTAAAATCCAGGAAACCCTGTAAGACTGTCTCTTTCTTTACACCATTCATACAAAGTCCAATGGAAAATGATAATCCTTTGATACCAAATACAAAAAGGTATCGGTAATCAAAATCCTTTAAAGAATGATAGTGCGTACAGCCTGGAAGGTGGGAGAGGAAGGAAAGGAAGGATTCAACCGTATCCGTATCCGGGAGTTCAAAGGAATAACGAAGGGAATCACAGGAATAAAAGATACCATCCTCAATCAGTGGGTTAAAATAGTAAAGCATAAGCAGGACCTCCAAAAAAGATTGTTAAGAAACTATACAAAGTGAAAGAATTTTTCAGGACTTCGGACCTAATTAGACAGGGGTCCGAAGTCGGTCACCGTTTCTTACGGTTCCATTTCCTCACGACCTCATGAAGCTGTACGCGCCCGCCGGCCATCGCGCGGCGGAGCGCTCCCAGCTTCCCCTGTTTCACCAGTTCCGGGAACGGCATGTATTCAAACTCCTTCTCCGGGAGCTGGGGAGGATTGTAGGAATTGAAATACTTTACATACTTCGGGATGTAGGTAAAACGCACGGAACCGAAGGGGGCCAGGAGCAGGGAATCAATGTTGTAATCATCCACTATCTTTGATTCACCGCTGGCCGACTTATCCGCATGGACAACGGCAACTGTCTTTGTGATACGCCTGGCAATGGAAAAGCAGTTCAGGAAGTTGTGGATGATGTACAGATGGTCAGTAAGGTCACGTATCTTCTTGTCAACATCAAAGGACTGGGAGAACAGATACACGATATGTTTATACTGCCGCTGATATTTGAAATAAACCTTTACGTGTTCCGGGAAGGACTTGAAATTACGGTTATCCCATACAAGGCCCACCTCATCTATAAGCAGGATAGAATTTTCAGGAAAATGGGCAACACCAATATCAACGGTATCGAAGTGATAAGTTCCAGGTATATGCACGTTGCTATAGACGTGCCACCCCTTCTTACGGTATTTAAGTGCCATTTTACACATGAGCGTAGTCTTGCCACTACCTTTCTTGCCAAAGACCATAAAGAGCTTATATGGATTGCGATACTTAAAGAAATGATAAGCAAAAAAGACAATCCAAAACAGGCCAAAGCCAAAGAGTAGAACAGAAAGCGCATACATTAAAACACCCCCTTAACAAGCTGTTTCGTGATACGGATAAGGCCAACGGGTAACAGGATTAAAAGCATGAACTGCCACATAATATTCGTATCAAGGGTAAAGGCATCCGGGGACATGGGGAACAGAATCACATCTATAAAAAGGTTGAATAAATCAATCATAAAATCACCTCAATGGGGGAAGGGGACCGGGGTCCCCTTCTGAATCATACCTGATGGTAAATGCGCATGAAGAACGCAACCACGGCGCCAGCGAAGAACAGACACATGGCGGCCAAAAGGATAGGCTGGCTTAAAATCCAGGTGAGCAGAAGCCCACATTCCTTCCAGAGCCAGGCCGTAACCACGGAAAACGTGGCTAACAGGCTGTCAAGGCCCGTAGCCGGAGTAGCCCCCTCAGCAAAAGCCGGGAAAGCCATAGCAACAGACGCAACACCAGTGGCGACAGGGACACAGCGATACTTCTTAACCGCATTCTTAATCTTCAACATAAACAAACACCTCCTTATTAATTTATAAAAGTCGCCTAAATATATCTACAACCTTCTTAAGAAGGGGCAGACCAATCACAAACATCCCCACCCAGTAGGAATGTCTCCAAAGGATATCAAACAGAAGTGATAACTCATGAAACATCCATTCAACAACCTTCATAACAATACTAAGGTTCATATAATCACCGCCTGTCTATCAGCGATACAAAGATATGGAAGAACTTATCCACAATCCATAAAAAAGCAATGAAGCCAAAGGCATAACAAACCGGATAGAACTGGACAGGGACATCCCCCATCAACGCGAGGATTTTCTCCATAAACATATCAAACAACCTCCTATCAGAACGACAACGATATATGTAAGCGTGTCAGAAACCTTGAATATATGATGATATTGATTCACCTGAATATTGACGTATGTATCACGGTATTGGAGACGGCCCGCACTCCAATAATATTCCCTGACATAGTTGGGGGAGCCATACTCCCTGATAGAGTAAAAGTTATTGCCAAGACAAGGAGTAAGATACACAAGCTTACCTGTCTGCGCATATGGATTAAAATTCCCATCCACCAGACGGCCTTGAATGGCATTAGCCGAAACATTGAACAGACGGCCCCGGCTGTCTACATAAAGGGAATCCGCATACTCAGGAGGAAAGAGAAGGGTATATTCCTGGCCCGAGATAGAAACATCATAACGAAGTACATTAACATAATCGTCAGAAGCAGAAACCGAACGCGCCGAACGGACAGGGGCATCCATAGGAATAATATCTGTAGGGCCTTCCTCCAGGTCAGAAACATCCTGCGCATCCTCCAGGGAAGAAAGCGCAGCATCCGAGGAGGAAGCAAGACCGGGACCGCCAAAAGAATCACGAATAGCAACAAGTTCGCATAAAATGTATCGGAGTAAATCATCACGTTTTAAATCCTCAAAATCATCAATATCCATCAAGGTTCTATCATCAATCAATAAATCCACATCCGTGTAGGCTGCATCCGAAGGAGAAGCAACCCATATATCATCCACATCCATGTCCAAATCCGTATCTGCATCCACCCTAGACGCATTGGAGGGTGTAGCCGTATCAGCATAGGCCAGGAGAGGGCAGGAGAGCAGGAAAAAACTACTTAGAGCCACCACTACGTTTAGATGCCCTAGGCGGACGGACCACGGAAGATGGACTACCTCCCGCACCACGGAAGGAAATGACAAGCGTAGTAACAAACACAGAAACAACAAGGACAGCGACCAGAAAATCACCATATGAATATCCTCCTAAATCACTGCCAAATAAAAGGACAGCAATCTGCGAAACAATAAAGATACAAAAATCAATTAAATCACGCATCATAATCATCACGACCCCTTATTAAGAATCTGGAACACAACCGCAAGGCTGATAGGGACAACCACAAAACCAACCATCCAGGGCGGGAGATAGGAAAGGCACATCACCAGCCAGCCAACGGAACGGACAATATTAACAATCACAAGAACAAGCGTTGCAATCATGTTGACAATGAAGCTAACCACAGTTTCAACAAACCCGGCAACCGCATCAAAAAACTGAAACATTTATGTCCCCCCTTTGAACCGATAATAACCAATGCAGAGCATGGCAATCGTGAGAGTAAGGGAAAAGCCAATAGGGATATTCAACCCTTTCATGTTATTGTAAATATGATTCAGAAAATAGGATATATCCGATAAAGGTCCCTTAATACGGGTAAAATAATCATCATAACGGAATGAATTAATGTTATTGCTTACATCCTCCATTAACTGTTTTTCATTTTCCTGCATGTTGTGAATAGAATCATTCAGCTGAGCATTACTGTTATCCAGACGGGATTTATCATAACCATTTGCAAGCTTATCTGTATTTGCATTATTATTGTTAATGATATTCGTGGTATTGGATTCCTGGGAATCAATGATATCCTCTGTATTGCGCCGGTTTGCGGCTAAATCCTCAGAGTGATGTTGATTCATCTTGTTATACATGTTCGTGAACTCACCCGCCAACTGGTCCCAAAAGGAATGGAGCTGATTACTGATAGTCTGAGTGGTATCCACAATCTGTTCAATGATAGTATCCTGTTTCTGCACCAAAGCCGCCGTATTGTTAGCCGTATCCTGGACCGAATTGGCAATTGCCTGGTTCTGTTCCGATGCATCCGGAAGAGGGGCAACCGGATTGTTAATGTTACCGGATTCATAATCCCGGAAGGAAATGACCGAGGAAAAGTTAAGTTTCTGCGTACCATAAAGAGGAAACGCATAAGGGAAAAAGAACTCAACCGAGGTGAGGGCCTGGCTATTCACGTTATATGTAACCGTATAGAAGTCAGGGGGAATAGTATCCGAAGCAATCTTCGGAAGCTGGCCGGATAAATCCGAAGCGTTAGGTCTTTTAACACGGCCACGGGCATACATCCTATCAAGCAATAATGAAGTGCTACTTGTCTGGATGGAAACCTGAGCCTTCCACTTGCCAGTTGTTGGAAAAGAAGAGCGGGGGAGAACCAAAACAAAACCTTGAATGCCCATACCGTCAGAAGGTGTAAATTCCTTACCAAAAGCACCTTGCCCGCCAGCCTCCTGAACCTTACCAAGGGATTTCTTATAGGTTCCAGAACCATAAGCAAAAACCTCAACCGTTGACCAATTAATCGTATTGGTAGATGTAGGAAGGTCCCCGGCCAAAACAGTCAGGGGAAATAACGAAAGGATAAAAAGCGCCAACAGGGCACTTAAAAACTTCTTAACCATAAAAAAAAATACACCCCCTAACAAAAGTGTTAAAAGATGTATCCTTATATACTTAAATCAGCCTTAACTATTCGTTAAACTAGACTTATTAGGAATAGTTGCTTTATTTTATTAAGTATATAAGGATACAGCTTGTTATATATTACAATCGGACAGGGCATCCGCAATTTTATCATGGACCTCTTTCATAACCTTGATTTCAGACTCAGCCAGACTAAAACGCTCACTGGTGTCAATATCCTCAAGAGAGCGAATCCGGCGAATCCGGGCACAACGCTCAAGCAATTCATCCAAGCGGACATTTACCACCCGGTTAAGATACCGCAATTCTCGTTCTGTAAGTTCTATATGCATCTTGTCACCAACCTTTAAAGTTTGTAACACATTTTTAGCTTCAGTAAATCCCTGGCCCGGACGGAGCTGCAACCTCTAGGTGTTACATTTCTTATGTTCGCTGCTCCGCAGGCTCATCCAGGCATGATGGTTCGCGACCGTTAGGGAGCAGGCGCTTCTTGCAGTCAAGGAAAAGGAGTACTCCCGGCCCCTAGGTAATACCGGGGGCCGGGAGTTTGTGCATCCACTACTTCGGAGAGTCCACTACCCGGCATTCTTCGACAAAACCGCCACGGCCATATGAAATATCAACATAATCATCCGGATGAATATCTGAAATATCAGGAGCATATTCACCATTCCAGATATCTACATTTTCAACACGGATGCCGCGAACTTTATCAGAGTGCCGGAAAGGAACCGCATAAAAGCGGGTGAAATCATAGGGTTTTCCTGTTTTCTTTGAAATGCCTTCAAATCTCTCAATTCCTAAAATCTGATATACCATAATAAATCCTCTCTTTCTTAACTAACTAATTTGATTGTTATATTGCAACCCAGGGCAGAGCCGCAGGGGATACCCTGGAGAAACACACTAAATTGACGGAATATCATCGGCCTTTTCATTGATATAGGCCAAGATAAGCTCCAGGCGGGAAAAATGATACTGTAATACATCCACCCTGCACTGGTCATGCATAGCCATGGCACGACAGATTGCCACGCTGGTTTCATTTTGTTCCTGCTCTAAGAGAGCCTTGGAAAGTCTACGCATTCTGGACCCCTCCTGTTAGTTTTATAAGCGTGAGTGACAACCCTGCGCAAAGTATCACGCTCTTCAAAAGTAATTGCATCAATGGTACATGCAAAACTCAGTTGGGCAGTAAGCCAAATATAGTTAAAACGGAAATCACCATCAACATCACCAAGAAGATACCGTTCTACAGCATCATTAAGTGTTTCACGGATACGCTTTTTATCCATCATAGTTGCACCCCCGAATATATGGTAATATAAACCTGGTTATCATCATCCCAGGAAAATGCTTTCACATCATAAGGATACCAACGCAATATTTGTGGATGTAAACGGGTTAAGCAGGCGCGAAGCTCAAACGCTTCAGTACGAATAAAAATATGTGTATCATCTTTAATAATCGGCAATGCTAAAATCTGTTCAACTGTCATAACAAAACCCTCCTAATCAACTAACTAAATCATCCTTGTAGACTAACTAAATTTGTGTTAAAATGATACTAACTAAGCGCTTAATCATGATTTATCCTTACACTAATAGTATAACAAAGTGTTTAGGCCTAAACAATTGACAAAACCAACAAAGTTTAGGCCTAAATATTATATAATTTGTATAGGCCTAAATAGGAGATTGGAAAAATGAAGGAAAATAATAGAAATGAATATGTAAGAGAATATATAAAAGAAACGTATAAGACAGTCAAAGTATATATTCGAGAAGAAGATTATCCAGCTATAATAGAACATATGAAAAATAAAGGCTATACAAAAATAAGTGGATATATTAAAGACCTAATAGAAAATGATATGAATGGCACACCGGGAATCCAAGTGAAAACCAACAAAGGCATAGTAGCCGGGACCATACATGGAGATATCAGCATGAAATAGGTCTACAACGCACCAGGATGGACGAGAACGGATTTTAATGATATGATGTAAGAAGAATATCAAGGAGGACAGTAAAATGACAGACACAGAGATTTTAGAAGCAATGAGACAAATGCTGGAACCGATTAATTTAAAACTTACGAACCTAGACAATCGTCTCAGTAATATGGACAACCGCATAAGCAACCTGGATAACCGTATCACAAACTTAGAATACGAAATGAGAAAAGGATTCCGTGAAACTAGACAGGATATCGAAACACTGGTGGAAGTCCTGGAAGCAAAAGGCATATTGCCAAAAGCACTGTAACAGCAAAATCCCCGGCTCTATGCCGGGGATACACTGAGGAGAAAATGATGTGGAAATTATTTGATGCCATTTTCCAATGGATATTATTTTTAATAAAAACCGGATACACGATGGTAAAAGCAATCATAGAATTTATTCTTAGCCTATTCTAAAATGACAAATAATCAAAAACTACAGCCCAGCAACCAGTAATCACAAACAGATATAAGATAACATATACCAAGTAACAGACAATCACATGTTCCAGGGTCATCCGGAACCGGAAGAAGGGGAGCCGGGAAAGAAGCTTATTGCATATCAGGCGCACCAGCAGGGGCCAAAAGAAAATGACTGAAATTAATAAGACCACAAGCAAAAAGTATATGATTTCCATATTCATCCTCCCGCAACAAGAAAAAACAAAGCAAGAACCAACATAAAAGTAAACTGTATCATACAGCCACAATAATAATTAACATCCTCTATTTTCTTAAAATGAAATATCCTTGATAATACATGGTTGTTTAACAGCCGGTAAATATCGGGAAGAGAAGCTAGGACGCTGGCAAGTATCAAAGCAGCTAAGACATATGTACCATCCAAATGATTCACCTCATTTCTGTAACACAATTTACCGGGAGACAGCTCCCCATCGCTTCCGGAGCCTGGGCAACCATGTGTTACAAATCCTTTTTATGTTCCATGACAGCCTTACAACGGCTTTCCGTATATTCCAACAGTTCATCCAAAGAACGAAGTTTACTTTCTACATTTTTCAAATCACGTTTGATGCCATCCCGCAAATCCGATAATTCCATAAATTCATTCCATTGCCTGTCAGCCATGGACTTATACATATCATACTTTTTCTGGACTTCCGGGAGACGGTCATGGCAGAAGAGTACCAGATTCTCAAACTTTGCGTTAAGGCTGTCACCTTCCATGGATTCCAATATCTGAGCTACCCGGTCAGAGTAACGGAAGGAACGGATATTATTCTTTGTGTCTTTCATATTTACCCCTATTCTGTAACACATTTTCACCTGCAGGTGATTCCTGGCCAGGCCGGAGCCGGCGCGACTATGTGTTACATATAATCAAATAACCAATAAAGTTTACTATTCTGTATCTAACCAATCAATACAATCACGAATGGCATTTTTATAACTAATATACCGTCTCCCACTAGGTGATTCATAAGCTATAAACGGATGTCCGCAAACACAAATCATTTTTTCACGGACGAAATATGAAGCTAATTCTTCGGACGACACCTCACGAATTCTATCTATATCCATAATCAAAACTCCCTCTCATGTGGCCAGTAAAAATAGATAAGAAGTATAATCATAATAAAAAGCAAAACAAGAAAAACTTTGAGATTTAATGTCATACTTTTAATCCTCCTCAATTGCTCCCCGTTTGATTGCTTCGGCCAGACCAACCTGGACAAGTCTTGTTGCCATTTCAGCCGGGATGGAATAGCATTCACAAAATTCCATATAACGGCAGAGCTGATTGTATTGTATCTTTGTAAGATATACATTGACCTTGATTTTTCCAACTGGTTTACTCATAAAATTTTCCCTCCTGATATTTCAATAACTGATTCCGCAACTTGTTAAAAACAGGACCTGCAACCTCAAAGGGACGTTCCAGAAGCAGGGCCTTGTACTTTGATTTAGTGGGGCGGGAAAGCTGGCGCAGATAATAGTCCATTTTGTCAACCGGTTGTTCAGCAAGCAACTGCACAATGACCTTTGTCTCCGCAAGGTCAATCACTTTACGGGTATAGACATTTGGCCAGCAGCGACAGCAATCTATATAATCCAGACTATCCAACGTGACCTCAATCCGAGTGAGGGGATAATCAAGTTCCGCCTCCAACTGCTTATTATAAATTTTGACACGGCCTGGACTGGACATGGAACCTAAATACTCAGTGAAATCCTGAGACGATTTGTAAAACTGGCTGTATTTACGGTTATCCTTAATCAACTGTACACAATCACGGCCATACGGCACATCAACTGCTAAATCCCATCTTTTGATTCTTATAGATTCCACACTTACAAAAAGCTGGTCCAATACTTCCCTCAGAATGTCGCCTATCTGGTCCCGTAAATCACGGAAGGATGTTTCCTCCTGGGTAAAGGGAGATATTGTGGTGGAGAGAAAGCCATCACCATAAGCAACTTCACCCAACAGCTTATTAGGGTTAAAATCCAGGAAACCCTGTAAGACAGTTTCTTTTTTAACTCCATTCATACAAAGACCGATTGAAAACGATAAACCTTTGATACCAAATACAAACAGATACCGGTAATCAAAATCTTTGAAAGACGTATAGGAAGTAGAGCCGGGCAGATGGGAGAGAAAGGCAAGAAAGGATTCCACCGTATCAATATCCAGGAACTCAAACGAGTAACGGAGGGAATCACAGGAGTAAAAAATACCATCCTCAAGGAGTGGATTGAAGTAGTAAAGCATAGGCAGAACCTCCTAAAAAAATGTTAAGCAACTTTACAAGTGTAAAGAATTTTTACGCACTTCGGACCTAATTAGACGGGGGTCCGAAGTCAGCATTATTTCTTACGACGAATCGTGAGCCGGGGAAGCTTCCTCCTGACGGCGCCCGCGCTGCGGTGCAAGCGCGGGCCATGCAAATGAAGGAAGGAAACAAAACGTTCCCTGAAAGATGGAACAGAGGGAATGGGGGTGTAATCATAATTAGCAGGAACCAGTGCGGGAACATCATAAGAATTAAAGTACTTAACATACTTGGGAATATATGTAACCTTAACAGCACCGCACCAGAAAAGCCAAAGGGGAGTAAAATCCATATCATCCGCCAAAGTGGAAACACCCTGGCCTTCATTTGCATGTACAATGGTAATCCTTTTATCAATACTGCGGGCAAGGGAAAAACAGTTGAAGAAATTTTTAGTCAAATACATCCGGTCTGTCAAGTCCCTGATTTTTTTATCCACGTCAAACGACTGGGAAAACAAATACACAATGTTACGGTAATGACGCTGAAGCTTAAAATAATCACGTGTATGTGTCTTGAAATTCTTAAAATCACGGTTATCCCAAACCATTCCAACCTCATCCACTAAAATCACAGAATTAGGTGGGAAAGAAGATATACCAACCTGGGACGTATCAAAGTAATATGTACCAGGAATACCAGGAGTGGAACAGAACACCTTCCAGCCTTTACGGTTATACTGCAATGAAAGTTTGGCCTGCAAAGTGGATTTTCCAGAACCCTTTTTGCCAAACACCATAATAAGCTTATAGGGATTGCGGTATTTCCAGACGTGATATAAAATCCAAAAAAATATTGCAAAAAAAATATAGAAAAAAGCTTTCATATCAAAACCTCCTGAAAAGCTTAATAAAAGAACCAATCACCATCACCATAAGAAGAAGCCAAGCGGGAAAACTGAGAATATACGATATATCAAATGTCCAATGAAAAGGAACATAAAACACAAATTGAAATAAGGCATCAGCAAATATAAGCATAGCATCCATACATAAAACCCCTAAGAAAATCTCCCCAGATTACTCCGGGGAGAAACCAATCCTAGACCGAACGGAGAACACGGAACAGGAAGCCGACAGCAACAGAGATGAAAAACACGGCAATGTAAGTAAATGCCAAATCATCACCGAGCACCCATGTAGTGAGTGCAGTAAAACTTGTAGTTATCCATGTTAAAAACTGAGTTGCACCTGCTAAAATTTCAGCCATACCATTTACCACGGGTTCCTCCATATAAAACCCTTCCTTTCTTAAAATATTTTTCTAAACACAGTTATGAGCTTGCGAAGAATAGGAACACAAATAACAAAAGCACCAATGATACCAGCGTTCATAAGCCCGTCACGCCATACCCGTGATATAGACTGTAAAATAAAATCTAATATCTGCCGTAGTTCAGCAAAACCATACATGCACATCACCTCCGCAGAAAATGATTGCAAAGAATACGGATAACACCATAAAAACAATCCGTAAGATAGAGCAGGACAAGAACCGCAAGCACATAAACAAGAGGTTCAAATCCATAGGGGATATCACCAATTAAGAGTGTGATTTGTTCCAAAAGCATAAAAGCATCACCCCTTCCAAGAAAATCATAATAAGCAGATAAATGTTAGCAAAATAACTGCGGTCATCTGAAACCGTATGAACCGTATCAGATACATAAAACAAACCATAAGTATCTGTATAAGTTAAACGACTGCCGGATTCATAATAGCGACGGCAGGAAGATGGGTAACCACCGTTATACAATATGCTGGCATTATTGCCAAGACATGGCGACAACGTAAAATAGTTAATCCGGTATTCCAAAGGTTCAAAATCATCATAAAAAATCCGGCCCGTTACAGAAGAAGTACCCACATTATAAAGCGCTCCATCCGTATCTACAAATAAGGAACCTTCAACCGATGAAGGCAGGACAAGACGGGCTGAAGAACCATTCCAGACACCCTCATAAATAAGAACATTGCGGTTAAGAGTAAAATCACTGCCAAGAGCAAGCGTATCCAAATCCTCCGGTAATGAAGCCAACGCCGTATCTGAGCCCTCAAACTCGCCAATATCGGGTATAAGGTAGGACTGAATGTTATCAACAGAGGTTTTAATATCCTCCAGGGCTTCGGAGTTAGAAACCATAGCAGGACCAGAAAGAGAACCCAAAAGCAAATCATAAAGTTCCATAGTGGTAATGTCGTCTGTTTCATTCAAATAATCCTCCAAAAATTCAAGGTAAGAATCATCCATAACTTGCCCAGCATCCGAAGCAGAAGCAACCGGAACACGAACCACTTCGGATTCAGACGGAGTTGAAGCAGAAGCAACCGGAACCGCCTCAGACGGAGTAGCAGTATTGGCAAATGCTTCCAGCGAAAAAGAGAAAAGCAAAATTTCCAGACTACCCAAAAACAAAAGAAGAAGTAAAAAGCGAATCAGTAACACATAGTATTGCAGGCTCCGGCCTGGCCTGGAGCTGGCAGCGGACAAATATGTGTTACAAAACGTAAATAAATGCATCAATATAACCACCTTTCATCCCTGCTGCCTAAAGAAGCAGAATCAGGGAAACGGGTCTGACGTTCCGGAAGGGAATCCGGAATAGAACCGACAACCTTAACAGAACCGATAAGAGCAGTAATGATAAAACTAATAATAACAATAGCGAGAAGTACATGACCAAATGAAACACCATCCACAAAAGGCAGAGAGAGCAGCAGGCCAACCAATTCCTCCATAGCATAAATGATAAATGAGAAAAAGCCGGAAACATCCATAAATTATTCCCCCTTATTCATAATCTGTAAGATAACAGCAATCGAGATAAACAGCAGTACAAAAGCACGCAGGAAAACAGGCAGATATAAAACAATCGCACCGATATAGGCAATCGCCTTCGGAATGGAAGTAATAAAAAATAAAACCATCTGAATTAAGGAGATTACATAATCTATAATCATGCCTATGGTATCAGCAATAGACTGAAAAAAGTTGAACATGGGATACCCTCCTTAACTACGAATACGATAATAGCCAATCATAATGACAACAAATATCAACACAAGCGATATTGTGACAGGAAGATTAAAAAGCCCCATAGAAACAAACAACTGCTGCATAAAATCAGAAACCCAGACAATACCTGCTAAAAGGGAAGAATCCTCAATTTTATAATCATCCATATTAAAATCGGAAATATTGCCAGAAACAGAATCAAAAATTTCCGATTCAGCAGAATCATATTCATCCAATTTACTGCCCAACTCATCATTCTTCTGGTCCTGAGCAGAACTATCATAGCCGTATGCCAACTTATCCGTATTAGCATTGTTATTGTTAATAATATTCGTGGTATTGGATTCCTCAGCGGCAATCATATCCTCTGTATTCGTCCGATCAGCCTCCAATTGTTCCGTGTGCTGCTGATTCATTTTAGTAAATAAATTGGTAAATTCCCCGGCCAATTGATTCCAGAAGGCCGTAAGCTGAGAGGAGATAGTCTGTATTGTGTTCTTGATAAGCTCAATTATTGTGTCGCCTTGTTCCACCTGCTGGGCCGTGTTGGAAGATATGTCCTGCTGGATATCTGAGGAAGAAACATCACCAGCGCCAGGAGTGGTAACATTGACGTTAGCAGAAGAAGAAAGCCGTTCAAAATTGACATCCAAATACCCACCATAAGGAAAAAAATCATTCAGACTACTTGTAGGACGATAAGCAAATACAACATATGTACTGCCACTTAATTGAATGGTCTGAGAAAAATATAAATCACCGGATGATTGGTCAAAGTAAGGAGTACTCGAAACGCCTTCAACTCTAGCATTTGTATATTCACTATATAATTGCAGTTCATACCCATAATCTTGATAAGTTACTCCTGTATTACATCCAAAACGTACACGCATAGCATACTTGCCAGAAGGTGGGAGAGATGCTTTTTTAAACTTAAAGCCAATCCACATAATATCAGCACAATCATCAGGACGGGCAACACTAAAATAACCATCTGAATTCAACTTGTATTCCGGTCTATGAACTTTTCCGGACATATCATGATAGTTCAAAACAAATGTGACCCCGGAATAATCAATGGTATTATCTAAATCACCAATTTCAGAAGAAAGCAAAGAAGAATCATCCAATATGTCAAAATCATCCGTCTCCATGTATTCCTCAGAGGGGAACGCATTATTTGAAGTAGCAACCGAAACATTATCCGGCTGAATCATTTCTACTTCATTTGACGAAGCAACCGGAACCTTGACAGCATCGGAAGGTGTAGCAACCATTGCAAAAGCAGTCAGAGGGCATAGTGCAATGATAGACAGTGATAAAAAGATACTTAAAACTTTCTTAATCATAAAAAAATACACCCCCTAACAAATATGTTAAAAGATGCATCCTTACACACTTAAATTGTACCTAACTATTCGTTAAACTAGACTTTCGCGAATAGTTGGAAAGGCCGTTCTATCCGGGCCTAACTATACCCGAGTTTAAATATAGATTTCATTTTCGCGCAATTTTCAGACATGTTGAAACCATCTCTTTCATCCAAACTGTTTTAATATTCCTGCTCCGGATGATAGAATTTTTTCATGTGATTATACATCGGGTCAACGACACCAAATATGGGAAGCTGTATATCGGATACGGACTGGTCCACAATGTCGCCGTTTATGACATACCAGTGATGATATGCAGTGCCCTTCTGGTCTGAACCTGTAGGGTAAATGATTTCTGCGTTCACTGTATGCCCCGTATATTCGTTGAGACGGGCCAGAACCTGCTTCGCGGTTTCCTCCAGGGCATCTGCTTTCCCGGCATACTCAGCTTGCTCCATATCCTCCAAATAAAAATCCAGAGAAACGCTTAGATACCAGAGGTCCGGCTTCCTTTTGAAGATACCGGCATAATCAATATCATACAAACAAAAATCTGATTCTGGATTTTCCCAATCCATGCTGCTGTCAGATTCATCCAACAGGGGCGATGTCTTAAGCGCTACCTCTGCCCTGGGACTTATGTCTGCAGCAGGGTCCTTATACGGCCTGTCTGTTATATGGTCTCCGCTGACATAATAATTGAGAAATCTAATCCAGTACTCAGGCTGCCAACAGACAGCGGGAATAACAGGGCTGATTACATCCCTGGCATATACCTCTCCTGTCATGGTCTGGAAATTCTTTTCTATGCAGTATCCGAATGGGTGTTCCATACTCCTGTCCTTAAAGTTACTGAGCAGTATGGAGCGCTCCTGTCCGTCCTTATCCTTATAACCGATTTCCCATGTATAAATGTTAGTGGAATCAAAGGGCGTGACCGTATAGCCGCTCTCTTTCGCCAGCACCATCCACCCCTCTCCCAGCAGCCGATTCAGGTCATCATGGTATACCTTTGTATAATCCGTGGTTATATTATTTTCAAGGTGATCAATCATCTGATTGGCCAGCAAAAGTCCTGATATCATGACAATAAGGATGACTGCCGCCAGGATTCCTGTGCTCTTTTTCAATGGCTTCATTGTCTCCCCCTTTATCTGGTGTAGCTGAAATACAGAAAAATTGCTGTGGTTACCTGTTTACAGAAAAACATGAGCAGCAGATCCAGTCCAAGAATGATTAGACTGTTGGCCGTTGACAGTCCGCCGTCCTCTGCCAGCATCTTTTTTAACTCCGGGTTCTCTTCCTCTGCCCTGTCGTTACACCCATGAAAATCGAGAACTTCCCTGGTGTGTTTCCAGAACATCCGGTCCGCTATTTTTCCCAAAGGATAGAATTCCAACGCCAGCATAATAAGGAGGAACAGAAATACATAGCCGGTATCATAAGGCAGAGAACGGCTTCCCTTGTGCATCCATCCATAAGCGGCAGCCATCAGAGGAACTGCTGTCATATTGAGGACAATGAGCCACAGGGAAATGTCAAACATGCCTCTTTTGGCAAACCAAAGGTTTCCTCCAAATCCGGCGGAAGGGTTAAACTCCGGCTTGTTCTGGGCTTTTCTGAACCGTTCCAGTGTATCTTCTTCGGTATGAACCAGACAGTCCCGGATATCGGATACCAGGTAACCGTCTAACCGCATTTTATTATCTTCCGGACTGTTAACGCGCTTGGGCACGATTTTGAATCTATATTTACAGTAAGGGCATTGTATGCTGTCCTGTTCCAACTCTTTCTGGCAAATGGGGCATTTTATTTTTTTCATTTATGACCAGCCTTTCCCGCCAAAAGCTTTGTGGTGCCTGGCGCTGACTGCAAGTTTCAGTGAGGGGTTCAGTCAAAAGCTATCTGTCTCTATTTTATCACATCTCACCTGGATAAGCCAGAAAAAGGAAGCCGCGCGCAGTGCTTCTATAGATATATTGGAGTGTTTGTGATATAGTGAAATTATCAGAAAATGATAAAGGAGAATGATAATGGATAATCGTGAAGTGATATGTTATTGCGCGGGTGTCACAAAGGCACAGATTCTGGAAGCTCTGGATAACGGTGCCCGGAACCTGGACGATATAAAACAAATGACAGGGGCATGCACTATTGGCAGATGTAAAGAATTAAGTCCCACAGGGAAATGATGTTCCTCTGCGATTATAGGTATAATCAGGGAATACAATAATATCTTTTCAATCCAGTCCAATCATATATACCAATCATAGGGTCCCATATTCCTTACATCTGCCGGCAAAGGGCTTCTGGATTCTGGAGGTTTTATGCACACCCTCCAGAATCCGGAAGCCCAAACTCTGTCAAATAATTTCCAAAAGCTTCAGTATTTCATTGTGAGGCTTGTCAGCATCCGCCTGAAATACATCAATGTGATTCAGATCCCCGCTTCTGTCCGTAAAGGCAGGGAATAAAAAGCCGCATACGGGTTTATCCGGCTCATACTCCCCGCTCAGGGGGCAGACCGCGCAAATCATATATTCAAATACCTCCTCTGATTCCCACTGGCGTTCCTTGTCAGAACCTTTTGCCGGGATATCATAACGGTCATGGAAAACCAGGATGGCATACTCCCTCTCTGCACGGTAATGCTCCATAATAACATCATAAAATGTATCCATCAGGGCATCATTTTTCAGGCCGCATTCATTCATGGCCATGAGAAGCTGCCACATACTTCCTGGTTTCCGCACACCTTGAGGATATTCGTACTTTTTCAGGTTCACATTCGTGGCTGCAAAGGGGATTTCCTTAGCCAGCTTCAGTTTCTTTGTCCGTTCTGATGCCGATAATTTAAGAAAATTAATATTAAAACTCCCATCAAAATCCCCATCCCTGTCAACATAACATCCTGCAATTCTGGTAAAGGAGGTGCGGGAAAGGGTCATCCGTCTTGTAAGCTCCAGCATGTCTTCTCTGTTTATCATAATCTGTCCGTTGCCTTCCTGTCTTTTCTGTCATTCATAAACAGATTGTACCATATACTTCATGGTCCAACAACATATTAAAATTGTATTCAGTTAAATTATATACAGGCAGGTGCGCCATATGGCGAATGAAATGATAAAAGAAACAGAGCAGGTAATAGACCAGGAAATTGTCATGGCATTGTCTATTGACCGTGTCATGGGCCTTCTGCTGATTGGAGTGACCATGTTAATCATTTTTCGGGCTGTATTGATAGCCAGGAAGGCTTCTCCCCTCCATCCGCAGAAGAGCCATCCCCAGAACTGCCAATAGTGATTGGGTAATGGGAACAGACAGCCATACGCCCTCTAGCTTCATGACAGGAGGCAGTCCAAGGGTCAGAAGGAAGAATAAAAGTACTGGTTCACCATAGACCAAAAGGTAGGAAAACAAGTTCTGTTTTGTTGCATAAAAGTAGGATGTGGTGGTCCTGCAAAAGGCAATAAAGAGGAAACCGGCAGTAAAAACCGGCATACTTTCAGCCACAATCGGGAATGCAGCGGAGGATGCGCCGAAAAAGCCGGAAACAGCACTCCTCAAAAGGCAGAGAATTCCCATATTGGCCAGAGCAGTAACGGCGGCAAACAAATATGCCATGTTCCGCACGGTTCTGGCCTGCTTTGGTTTTCCGATTCCAAGGTAAAAGCTCATGAGAGGCTGGCTTCCATCTCCGATTCCCTGTAAAAGCAGTTGTACGATGGCTACCACATAGGATATCACTGCATAGGCGGCCACCGCAGCCTCACCTCCATATACATATGCGCTCCGGTTAATCAGCATGATTACAATAAAGGGGGAGATTGTAAGGCCGAATGGCGATACGCCTGTACCGGCAATCCTGAGCATCTGCTTTTTCTTTAATAAAAAGTGTTCTTTCCGGATTCCTTTTATTCTGGCTCCCATGAATAAAATACAAGGGACCACTGTAACCCCCTGCCCTATGACGGTGGCGGCCGCGGCGCCCGCCACACCCTTGTGGTATACAGCTACAAACAGGAAGTCCAGCAGGATGTTGGTCAAAAATCCTCCAATCATGGATCCCATGGCTGTCACTGCCCCTTCATAATTTCGAATCAGTGGTGCAAAGCCGGTTGCAAAGAGCTGAAGCAGGGAACCTCCAATCAGAATACGGATATATACCATGGCTTCTCCATACACGCTGCCCTCTGCCCCTGACAGTCTGAGGACCGGGCCGCATAATGCAAACAGGACAGCCATAAGCAAAAGCCCTCCCAAAAACAGGGTGGTAAGAGTATTTCCCAGGCACTCTTCCTCCCTCTCCCGGTCTCCTTTTCCACGGTAAAGGGATATCCAGACAGCGCCTCCCATGCCGATACCCGTTCCCACAGCCTGGACCAGGGCAGCCAGCGGATAGGCAATATTCACGGCGGCAAGTCCAATGTCTCCTATGTTTCTCCCAATAAAAAAGCCATCCACAATCGTGTAAAGTCCTGAAAAGGCAAATGCAAGCATGGACGGAAGTACTGCTCCTATAAAACGTCTTAACATGACAAACCTCCCATTATTTGATACAATGAGAATAGTATAAACCTTAAAGCTGCTTGAAAGTCAATCTGTTTTTAATAAGGTCCCCTGTATTGAATGGAAATTGATAGGGACTTTTAATAAGGAGGAATACCTTGAAACACATCAGCCGTATAAAGGAAGTGTCAGAACTGTTCCATTTGCCGGCTTCGGCCCTGCGTTACTGGGATGACGAGGGATTGATTCGCTTTGAAAGGTCAAAGGACAACCATTACCGCTGTCCCACTTCCCAAACCATGCTGGATATATGTGATGTGATTTTTTACCGCAGCCTGTCTCTGTCCATCAAGGAGATAAAGTCCATTCCTGGCATGTGCGTAGAGGATGTGGACCACACCCTGGAGACAAACGCAAGACGGCTGGAGGACCAAATCAGGCAGATGCAGATGACGCTTGAAAAGCTTCAAACACGGCGCTCCATGGTCCAGCGCATTATGGACCTGGAGCGGACTTCGTTTCAGGTCCTGAGGGACCTTCTCCCTGCCATGAAACTGTTTTCTCCTGAGGACAGGGAATCCCTGGAGACCTATGTACAAGATCCATACCAGTCCTCCATTCTGATTAAACCACAACAAGGCCAGGAGATACAGTATGGTATCTTCCTGGCCTGCCCGGATTATGATTTGGGAAACAGTGTCATCCTGCGGGACCAGGACGCCGAATCCAGGCTGTATCTGAAGGGGCTTCTCAAGGTAAATGCCCAATCCCCGGACTGCAATAACGCAGGAGCTTTCCTGGAAGCCGCCCAGTCCATGGGATATGGCTCAGGACAACTGACAGGCCGTTATCTGCTAACTGCCTGTGACGGGTACCGCTGCGATTATTACGAAGCCTGGCTTGAGATATGGGACAATGGATAATGAGTTGTCAGCTGACAATTTTCAGATATTCCCTGGATGTGAGTATGGTCAGGTTCATGGCTGACAGCAGATTTGTGACAAACAGGACAAATATCCGTATCCTCCCACCCATACACCCGTAATCGTATTATCTTCGGTATCCAGATTAACGTATATTCTGGAAATGCTGTTTAGATTATGCCCCTGTTCAAAGATATACTGGTCCTGTTTTGACACGTACCTGTATAAATAGCAGGCCAGGGCACAGTTGGAGGTGCCGGTTGCGGATTCCTCATCTATGCCGTAAAGCGGGGCAAAATTTCTGCATATGGCAGTCAGACCCATCTCCTTTGCCAGGGAAAACGCATGGATGCCGATGCATTCTTTCTCACGGCTTAGTCTGGTGATGGCGGAAAAATCAGGCGTCATCCGGCCCAGAATCTCAGGGTCCGTTACCGGAAGTATAATATCTTTTAATCCTGTGGACACGATTTGCACAGGTAAGGCATCCGGGATACCGTCAGAATCAAAGCATGCCTTCACATCCCCTTTATCCAGTCTTTCATAGAACTTCGGGATATTCTGCTCCATGAATATCAGACCGCTTTTATCCACACGTATTCTCAATATACCGGATTTTGTCTCAATGGTATACTCCTGTTTTTCAAGCCGCCCTAAATGCCGCAGCACAGTAAAAGTCCCGATTGTGGCGTGACCGCACAGAGGAACTTCGCCCACAGAGGTAAAGTATTCTAATTTAAAATCAGCCAGCTCTGAATCAGCGACAAAGGCGGTCTCTGAATATCCCATCAGAAGGGCGATTTCTGTTTTTTCTGCTTCATTCAGGCGGGCCTGCTGCAATACCACACCCGCCTTGTTTCCGCCTCTGTTATCTTTGCTGAACGCACTTGCCACATAAACATCCATTATCATTCTCCTATGCGGAACATAATCCTGTTCCTAAACTCCTGCGCCTTGCCGTCATTCCAATCATGGACAGGTCTGTAATAGCCCGCAATCCTGCTGTAAACATCCGCAGCGCCATTGCATTTCGGACACCTCTCCTGTCTGCCGGGCAGATAGCCGCAGGTCTGGCAGATGGTATAAACAGGAGACAGTGTGAAACAGGGAATATGGTGTTCTGTAATCATACTGCTGAGCAGATCCCGTGCCTTTTTCCAGTCCTCCAGTTCCCGCTCCATATACACATGGAATACAGTGCCTGTGGTATAAAGAGGCTGCAGGGAATCCTGGTTTATGAGTGCACCCTGCAATGTGCCGTCATAATCCGCCGGCAGTTTGGTGCTGTTTGTATAATAGGGGGTGTCCCCTTCGTGTCCGGCTGTCCGGATCCCGGAAAAACGCTCACGGTCCAGCCTGGCGAAACGGAAGGTAGCTGACTCTGCGGGCGTTGCTTCCAGGCCGTAGAGATTACCGTACTCCATCTGGTATCCAATCAGCTTTTCACGCATATGGTTCAGGACAGAGACAGCGAACTTCTTTGTCTCCTCTGATTCCAGGCCGGCCTTCAGCCACTGCGCATTGAGCCCTGCTTCATTCATGCCGATGACGCCGATGGATGAAAAGTGGTTGTCAAAATCAGTGAGGTAACAGGCCGTATAGGGATAAAGACCATTCTTTAACAGGGTGGAAATCACATTCCGCTTAATGCTCAGGGAACGGGCAGCCAGGTCCATCATCTGGTCCAGCCGGGCATAAAACTCTTTCTCGTCCTTTGACTGGTACGCAATCCGGGGAAGATTGACCGTGACCACGCCAACGGAACCTGTATGTTCCCCATAACCGAAAAAGCCGCCAGCCTTTTTCCGCAGCACATGGAAATCCGGCTGGATTCCATCATAAGAAGTCCTTACATCTTCCGGTTTCATGCCATTTCCCATATAATTGATGAAATATGGGGTTCCGTAATGGGATGCCAGGGAAAACAATAGCCGGTTTTGTTCGTTGTCAGACCAGTCATAATCTGCTCCTATCCCATAAGCCGGAATAGGATACTGAAATCCCAGGCCATTGGCATCGCCTTCCAGCATGGTTTCCAGAAACGCCCTGTTTACCATGTCCATTTCCTTCTGGCAGTCTCCGTAAGTAAATTCCATTCTCCTGCCGCCCACAATGGCCTTTTCGTCAGCCATGTCCCCTGGAACCTTCAGGTCCATGAAAATGTGGGAAAATGGGGCCTGGGTACCCCAGCGGCTGGGAGTGTTGACTCCAAAGACAAACGCCTCCATGCATTTCTTAACCTTATCATAGGACAGGTTGTCTGCCTTCACAAAGGGAGCCAGGTAGGTATCAAAGGAGGAAAATGACTGGGAGGCAGCCCACTCATTCTGCATAATTCCCAGAAAGTTTACCATCTGGTTGCAGAGGGTGGCCAGGTGCTTGGCCGGAGATGCGGTAATCTTCCCGGTGATGCCGCCCAGGCCGTCTAACAGAAGTTTTCTGAGGGACCATCCGCAGCTGTAGCTTGTCAGCATGGATAAATCGTGGATATGGATGTCCCCGTTTACATGGGCATCGGAAATCTCCCGGTCATAGACTTCTGTAAGCCAGTAATTGGCAGTCACTGCGCCGGAATTGTTCAGAATCAGACCGCCCACAGAATATGTGATGGTTGAATTTTCCTTGACGCGCCAGTCCTCCACCTTTACATAGTTATCCACCACATCCTTGTAGTCCAGGATGGTCTTATCCAAATTCCTGATTTTCTCCCGCTGTTTCCGGTATAGTATGTAGGCCTTGGCCACATCAGTGTAGCCGGATTCCTCCAGGACTTTCTCCACGCTGTCCTGTATATCCTCCACGCTAATCCGGCTGTCTTTTATCTTCATCTGGAAATCAGATGTGACCCGGAGCGACAATAGCTCGATAATATCAGCCGTATATGATTTACCTGTTGCTTTAAAGGCCTTCTTGATAGCCAGCGTTATCTTATCCAATTGGAATACCACGGTTTCCCCGTCCCTTTTAGCCACTAAAAGCATGTTCTTGTCTCCTCCTTGTTAGGCGTGATTCACTGTCGGTATAAGCAGATTTATTATATTATATCAAAGACATGGGCATAAATACAGCATCATTTCACCAGAATACGCTGTCCTTCCATCCGGCGTTTATTGGATGCCGTCAATGGCCTGTATCACCTCTTCCAGGGAAAGCCATTTATCCCATTCATACCCCGGCTTCTCTGAGGATGTGTCATAGACAGCCCGGAATGCCTGATTGTATTCCTCCTGCGTCATCATGACACCTTCCCATTCATATTGATAGATGGGGTTCCCCTCCTCATCAAACTGCACATGGGAGTTATCCTCAGCCCCATAATATCCGGAAGCAATGGGAAGCAGCCGGCCCGATTCCATACTGTACACAATATCGTAGTAGTAATCCATATTTCCCTCAGAGTTGCACAGAAGATTTCCGCGTTCAATATAAGAGAAATAGAGTCTGGACAGCTGCGTTTCATAGGCAGCCCCGTCTGCAAAACTGACTATCTTGCAGCCCGTTGCCTCGTCGATGCCGATTTCCACCAATTCGGGGATGTCGTCGTCATTGATGTAAATTAAATTATACCCCTGCCACTGACCGCTGTCCTGGGATTGGAGAAGGCCGGTATAGGCCTGCTGCCAGCCGGAGGCAGATACACTGGGCCTGCCTTTGCCCGCGCCCAGAAATCCCAGGACAGACTGTACGGTCTTTTCGGCAAGGGCCGAGTTGGCGTTTTCCGACAGACTTCTCTCCAGGGTAAAGCTGCCGTCAGCCTTTCCGCTGTAGATTCTCACCTCAGGATATCCTGTGCCTGTCTTTGGCCCGGAGGCCGGTGAGTAGCTGCATATGATGATGATATCATTGAAACCATCGCTGTTATAGTCGGGAAAGGATACTGCCTCCACCTTGTTAAACGTCTCGTTACTTCGTGTGTTGCCCTCATACACGCCGTCCAGAAGGCAAACTTTTTTTTTCTCCTTCTTTATCTCAAACATAACATCTGCAAGAGGATTTTGAAGGCTGTCCGGTTTATAGGACGCAAATGTGACGCTGCCCAATGGCTCCAGGGTCACATCAAACGTCTGGTCTTTAATCAGCAGATATCCGGCCTCCCCCTGGGCTGAATCAGCCGGTGCAGCGGTGCTGCCTATGGGATGCTCCGATGACTGCTCAGACTGGGAGCCCTCTTGGGTGTCAATCCTGATTTCCGGTTCGGCCCCAGTGCTTTGGGATTCTGCCTGTTCCGGGGACAGCGCATGGGATGGTTCCTTGTGCCCGCAGGCAGTCAATACACCGCACAGCGCCATGCAGAGTAAAGGTGCTGTCAGTTTTTTTGAAATATGTTTTTTTGAAATATGTTTGTTAGTGATATACTTCATATTTAGTTACCCTCGTTTTCATATGTGCTTTGGTTTTTAAGATACAGTCAATATACAGTCAATATACAGTTAATATAGTTCAGTCAATCCAGTGTTTTCTGTCCCGCTACAAGTAAGAGCTTGTCCTGGTCATGTCTGTCACCAAATCCGGGTTATCCTGCTTCATACGTTCCAGCAGAAGTTCAATGTTCGCTGTTTTTCCCTGAATGTTCTTAAATTCCTGTTCCGTAATACCTACCAGCTGGATAAACTCCGTCTTTCCATAGACAGAATCCTGAGACACCGCCTCTGTGTCCATGGTGGTTATCAGTGCCGTGATAGCTGAATCCGTCCCTACATGAAGGGATGTGCCGTTACCTGCTATATACTGGCTGGGGAGAAAAAACTGATTTTGGGTATAGGTGTAGCGGGCAAGATTTGAGAGCATATCAATTGCCCAGAGACAATCTTCCGGCTCCTTTTCCCTAAGCTTGATGGTCATCTCATAACCCCACTTATTCCATTCTCCGCCAAAGGACTCCTCATCTGCATAAAGCTCCGTCATTCCAAATGTCACAATATGCTTATATCCCTTGGGAGAATCATAGATGGAATAGCCGTCCAGGTAGCAGTCGCCGCCAAATATGGCCCTGGCCATCATGTTTGTGCCATAGTGCCGGGGCTCCTGTCCCGGGTAGAGCCGCTCAAATTCCTGTTCAATGGTTTCCCAGCCCGGCGCCCATTCTTCGTTTTCTTTTACGCGTTTTAAAAATTCTTCTTTTGTCATTTGATTTCCTCACATGAGTTTTTATATAACCGTGGATGCAAAATATATCATCAGGAATATATCATCCGCGGATTCTATGAATTGCAGGAAGGACCGCAATGTGATACAATACCACACGGGACGTTTGACGGACCGTTTAAAGGGGACCGTATATGTAAAAAAATGTATGTATTGGAGGCTTTGTTTTTATGAAAAAGTGGGAAACGATCAGGGAGTTCATCATGATTACCTTTGCCACCGTCATTGTGGCGGCAGCTGTCTTTTTCTTCCTGATGCCAAGCCATGTATCGGTGGGAAGTATATCCGGTCTGGCAATTGTTCTGGGAAACTTTGTTCCCCTTAAGATTTCAGCAATCACCTTTATCCTCAATATGCTCCTTCTGGTTCTGGGCTTCCTGCTCATCGGAAGGGAATTCGGGGCAAAGACTGTTTACACCTCGTTCCTGCTGCCTGTGGTCCTGGCTGTTTTTGAGACGGCATTTCCGGAAAATGCTTCCATCACCAACGATGCGTTTCTGGATATGATATGCTATATCTTTGTGGTAAGCATCGGACTGGCCATGCTGTTTAACAGGAATGCGTCATCAGGCGGCCTGGATATCGTGGCAAAGCTTTTGAACAAATACCTGCATATGGAACTTGGCCGGGCCATGTCCATGTCAGGCATGTGTGTGGCACTGTCCGCGGCCCTGGTCTATGACAAGAAAATTGTGGTGCTCAGTGTCCTTGGCACCTATCTCAACGGAATCGTCCTGGACCATTTCATCTTTGGCTTTAACATAAAAAAGAGGGTGTGCATCATTTCCCAGCGGGAGGAAGAAATCAGGGAGTTTATCCTGCATCATCTCCACAGCGGCGCCACGATTTATGAAGCCATCGGAGCCTATGACGGCCAGCCAAGGAGGGAGATCATCACCATTGTTGATAAAAACGAGTATGTAACCCTGATGAATTATGTGCTGAAAACAGATAAGGATGCTTTTGTCACCGTGTATACGGTAAATGAAATCATTTACAGGCCCAAGCATTAACTGCAGCCCGGACATGGTTTTATTTCCATTTCCATCTTCTGTCTGATGTTGCCCGCATTCTCATGTTGCAAAGGACCTTTCACTGCTCTACCTGGCGGAAATCAGATACTTTACAATATAATGGTATGCACCCACTGTAAAAGCAGGTATGAGGATTATGTAAGACAGAATATTGAGCATGGTAAAATTATAGACATTGGATGCTTCTCCATATTCAAGAACATATCTGCACACCATGCCCAAAATGGTCATAAGGAGGGTCAGAGGATAGACAGCCCTCTCTTTTGCCTTCCCGTAAAGGCCTGCAAATCCCCAACCTATGATTCCGTAAGAGCAAATCAGCAGATAAGCTTTGGTGAAATCCAGGGGAAAGGGATGGCTTCTTATGGGAAATGTAAAACAGCCTGCAAAGGCAATATAAAATAAAAGCAGACCCTTTACCATGACAGGATGGCGCATAAGAAAATGATTTATGGATTGGGCCGTCCTGTTTCCGTTTGTCCGGTTTTCTGCATTTGGTTTTTTTGCCGCCCTGTTCTCCGCCATTCTGCGCCCTGACAAAAAACACAGGATGCTTATGATTAAAATTACGATGATGAAAGATAGGATACTGACCATACACGTCCTCCTCCCCTGCTGCTGGTTACCATGACAGAACTGAATGACAGACAGCATCACGGCGCCCATGAAAGAAGGCGTTCCACTGCACTGGCAGACATATAATAGCATTCATTGATACTTCTCATATCGTTGGCAATATTATAGACAAAGGGGGCTGTCCAGATGACTGCTGTCTCCTCCTTTTGATAACACGATATAAACACATCCATGCCTTCCTTCCTGTAAACTGACAGTACCGCGTCAGGGGGATCTGGCGGCGGTTCCCGGTCCGGAAGAAAGGTCCAGTTCCTGCCGGTCATATCAGCAAATAACTGGTCCATCACCGGATTGGAGGTGGTGTAAAAATGATTCCGGTTTTTAAACTGTACTTCCACTGTGTCCCCGGACGGGCGTGAAATGCAAAGCAGGGGAATACCTTCTGCCGCCATCCAGTTTTTTTGCGACATGTATTCAATGGTTTCCCGCCCGTTCCATTTTCCCGTTACATTCCATGAATCTGTAAAGAAGGAATCGTCATGGTCCAGAGTAACCGGACGTTCCGGGGTGCTGTATGCCAGGCGCCCCTGATCGGTGCTTACCAGCAAAAGACTGCTCTTTATGTAGCCCTCTGCCGTATCCATGAATGCTGCAAGGGCGTCCGGATCTCCGAAAAAGCCTGTCCTGTCCTCCTGCTGGAGTGCGAAATCTGCTGTGTGGGAGTGCGCTTCCACTGTTTTTTTATCCGGACCTATGTAAAAGATACGAATGCTGTATGCGCCATATCCCTGGTTCATATAAGGTGAATATTCCATGAGATAATCCGCCCCGTTTTCTCTGTAGAGATACAGCATGGTCCAGCCTGCATGGGCCACACTGTAGTCATGCTCCCAGATGACCGGGGAATCAGCCGATTCTCCCGCCAATACCTTAAGGGAGGCATATTGTCCTCCTGATGCCTGGAAATCAGCCAGTCCGGCAGTGATGCGCTCCGGTTCTCCATCATGGTCCAGATCTGCAAAGAATATAACGTCCGCGTCCGTTCCGTATTCCATGGGGCAGAGGGTTCCGGCGTCCGTCAGCAGCTCCGGTTTTACTGTGATTTCAGGCAGTGATTCTGACGCTGTTTCCGGCGCCGGCGCCTCGGACAGGTATTCCATGCCTTCCGGCAGGGCAGGTTCACGCGCCATGCTGCTGGCTGCAGTGGGAGATATTGTGCCGCCGCATCCGCAGAGGAGAACAGTCACAGCAAGTATTGTCACGATTGGGGACCATATCATTTCTTTCCATCCTTTCTCTGCGCGTTTCATTTTTATACTAAAAGTATACTATAAGTGTGGGCAGAGAACTCTTAATTTTCCCTTGCAAAATTCCTAATATCAGCGGTTCTGCGTATGCCTGCCAGACGTTTTGCCCGAAAGCATGAACAGAATCAGGGTGATGAATAAAAGAATGCCGATTATTACCAGCGCAACGGATTGGACGAAGGAACATGTTTCATGGTATTGTCTCATCTCGTCTCCCTCTATCCAGCCGCTGTACAGGTCCAGGGCATTTCCCAGGCAGTTATCTTCCAGCACATCACGGTCTGTTATGCGGTATGCCTTTTTTTCCTTATCAGTAAGAAAGCGGGCGGCCCCCTCGTCCCAGTAATATCCCACAGGAAGGGCCACCCTGCCTTTTGCAGGTATTCTGGTGATTGCGTTGTCCACCAGAGCCCAGGTTCTGGTTCCGTCCTTAAAAGTAATCAGGTAATACTGGGCATAATCCGCATACGGCCTCATCCAGAAGGTGGTCCACCGGCTCCGTGTAATGGCGGGGGCAGTGACCCCCCCGGGGGGGGGGGGGGGGGGGCCGGTCCGCC